>QRFC01000006.1_pt1 | contig 268040 bp, 191 predicted proteins | sample 1861061 | NCBI WGS metagenome assembly QRFC01 (sample SAMN09711282, study PRJNA482702) | Human gut metagenome, whole genome shotgun sequencing project.
CCCCACTTGGCCCAGCCGCCCTTCTCCCAGACGAACTTGTACTTGAGGCCGGAGGCGTCGCCGGACACCTTGGCCTGCAGCTTGACCGGCTTGCCGCAGCGGGCGTCGCCCGAGACTTCGAGCGACTCAAGAGACCAATTAACAACTTTGTATTTAGAAGTGCTAGTCACATATCCATTGGAGTCAATGACATCAGCATAGATCTCATATTCACCAGCCTGGGGCAGGGTCCAAGAAATCGACGGCGAAGTTAAGTCTTGACCGATTACACCCCAATTGGAATCACTCCAATCAGACCCAGCCCTATGCCAAACAAACTTATATCTAAGGCCATCAGTCTTGCCGCTAACATTTACACCGATTTTTACCGTTGACCCCGCATGTCCCAGTTCTTCCGAGAAGGAAATTCCATTGACGGAGTAGGGATGCGGGAACTGCGCGATGATTGCGGCAGCGTCAGCCTCGCCAAGACGGCGGCAACCATCGTCCGAGAAATAGTTGGCCACATCACCGTAATTCGAGATAAAGCCATGTTCGATAAGAATACCTGGAATTCCCTGCTCGCGAGCGCAGCGGATAACGGCGAACTCGTCGCCTACCTCCATTTGAAATACGCCGCGGTATGTTAGTCCCATAGCAGCAAGGTTGTTCATGACCTTGTTGGCAAGCTCAACAGAGACCTGCGTGTAGTCGGTGCCATTTGCGGTAGGAGCATAAACTTCTGCGCCGTGAGCCCCAGAAGACCCAGAGTTGATGTGAAAGCTAACAAAGGCCTGCGCGCCCTGATCAATGCAGCGCTGTACGCGGTAAAGATAATCATTGCTGGGATAGTAGCCAGACTGCTCGCGCGCAAGAACGATCTTAAAGCCGTAAGCTTCAAGTTTATTTTTGCAGGCTGTCATGATCTTCCAGGTAAGGTCGGCTTCACTCTTGCCATTACCCTGAGCGCCAGAATCCACCCCGCCATGTCCCGCGTCAAGTGCAATAACCCCCACATTACGCGCGGAGCGCTCAGCATAGGTGGAAATGCCATCGGGTGAATCGGCGCATTCCAATGCCTGCTGAATCGACTGGGCTTCAACGGCATTGCCATCGCCGTCCGCATAGTAAACAGAAGTGCCCTCGGAGCTCACGGAGCCATTAATGACCGTAAACGAATAATCCCTGTCAGAAAGATCCACCTCATGCTCAGAGCCATCGCCCTGCAAAGCATAGGTTATCGATGTGAGGAAATATGTATTAGATTCCAACTGCGAACCAAAAATAAAAGCAGCAGAATTATCAGCCGTTGCAGATGCTTCAATAGTCCCCTGAACCCCATTGGCACTTACATAGTTGAGAGTTGCGGAGGCAAGGCTATCGCCGTCATCGGGAGTAGCAAAGGCAACGACCTGATCAGTCCCGCTGGAAAGGCTCGGGTAGGCAAGATATACATACTGGAAAGAAGAATCGACCGGTTCAGCCTGCTGATGGTTCTCAGATACATCAACGCCAAAATCCTCATCAGCCGATTCGTCAACGTTCGTTGCCGGCGATGAATCATCAGCAGCGTCGACATCAACAGAACCCGCATCACGCGAGGCCTCGCCATCATCGTCTGCAGTAGCAGCGTCCACGGCAGCGTCCGCAGACGGGACGTTGCTCGCAGCGTAGGCAGCAGCCACAGGACCCATCAAGGATGAAATGGTCAAAAGACCAGCAAGAGAAAAAGCTGTTGAGGCACGCAATGCCTTTTTCATATTGAATCCCCCGTCACAAATAATGTTACTAAGAGAAGATTATCTTACAATCTCCTCTGCATCGGAAGTCCAGTTATTCGAAGCGCGGGAATTGTTATAAAGGCAGGCAGAAACCTGCTCTTATAAAAAGCAGGTTACGTTCTCAGCAAACTTTTGTTTTTTCGTCCTTCCATGGACACAGTGCTAGCTCTAGTTTTTGAAGCAATTAGCGGCGCCCCAAACAGCGCAAGTGCCAGTAACACGAAAATCCACTGAAGCACGCAATTCGTTTAAGCACGTGACGGACGACGAAAGCGTGTACGCAGCCGCGAAATACAGCAAAAAGCCCCATGTTTCGCTTGTATCAGAGGCGTCTGGGGCTTCATCGAAAGAGTAGCCTGGCTAACGCATTCAAGAAAAATAGAGCGTGGTCTTCATGAATCAAACGCCAGTATGCAACGCTCGCGCGCGTCTTTGAATCTTCTAATGAGCAAGAAGAGGGGGGTCTAGGAAAGACCTAATAGTTCTTGGAATCTGGGAATCGTCGAACTCACCATCTTTAAACAAGAGAATCATATAGCTTCTTATCGTTCTGTCTCGAAAAGATATGAGTGACCAGATGCACATCATGGGCCTTTGAAATACAATCTTCGTCCCTTAAAGATTCAGCAACATAACAACCGCCCCAATCAAAAAACTGAGATAGCCCCGGCTGATAATCAAAGAGGCGGTTGGATTGGCAACACCTATTTGGACGATTCCGGGAGGGACAGCCCCGCCTCCCTGAACTCGACCGGCGACATGTAGCCCAGCGTCGAGTGGATCCTGAAATTGTTGCACCAGTGCACGTAGTCCGAGAGTTTGACCCGGAGCTCGCGCGTCGTGCCGAACGTCTCGCGGTGGACGAGCTCGGCCTTCAGTATCCTGTTGGTCGACTCGTCGACGGCGTTGTCGTAGGGGCAGCCCATGGCCGACAGCGACCTCTCTATGCCGAAGGCCTCGAGCATCAGGTCGATCTCGGCGTTGTCGAACTCGCTGCCGCGGTCCGTGTGGAAGACCTCGATGTCCGAGATCGGGAAGGAGAGCGTCGCGAACGCCGACCTGACCAGCCGGGCGTCCTTTGTGTTCTGGTGGCGAAGCTCCTGCGGTGGTACATTTCATTTTTCAGCGTCGCAAAGAACGACTCTGCGACGGCGTTGTCGTGGCAGTTGCCGGTACGGCTGCAAGAGAGGCGCACATGGTTGCCCCTGGCCCACTCAGCGAGCTTGCGGCTGGTGTACTGCGCCCCCTTGTCCGAGCGGAATATGGCGTTCTCTGCCACGTACCCGCGCGCACGCGCGCTCTCGAGGGCGCTGACGACGATATCGGCGGTCATGCGCTCGGACAGCGACCAGCCCACGAACATGCGGGTGTTCAGGTCGATCACCGTCGACAGGTAGAGCCAGCCCTGGCCGGTGCGCAGGTAGGTGATGTCGCCGACGAGCTTGTAGGTGGGCACCGGGCTCGTGAAGTCCCGCCTGATCAGGTCGGGCCTTGGCTTGGCGTCCCTGTCGGGGACCGTCGTCCTCTTCGACTTGTACGGCGTGCAGCCGCGGATCCCCAGCTCGCGCATGCACTTGCGCACACGGTACAGCGTGATGCCGCGCAGGCCGTCGGGCAGGAAGCACTTCACGAACCGCGCGCCGAAGCGCCTGTCGGACTCGAGCCACACGCGCCGCACGGCGTCGCGCGCCTCGGACCAGTCGTCGACGGGGCAGCCGTTGGAAACCCAGCTGCAGTGGCCCGACCGGCTCACCCCCAGCACCTTGGCCATCATCGCCACCGTGAAGTTGCCCTTCTCCGCCTCCATGAGCCTGTACCTGGCTAGAGTGCCTGCTCTTTGGCGAAGAAGGCCGCGGCTTTTTTTAGGAACGCGTTCTCCGCCTCGAGCTCGCGTATGCGCTTCCTCGCCTCGCGAAGCTCGCGCTCCTCGGCCCTCGGGTCGGGCTCGCCCCCCAACTCGCGCTTGCGCTTGAGCACCCAGTCGTTCACCGTCTTGGGGTTGAGCCCGAGCTCCCCGCAGACCTGGGTTATGGGGCGCCCCGTGGAGATGACGTAGTCGGCTGTCTCCCGCCTGAACTCGTCGGTGTACTTCTTCTGATTGGCGACCATGAGGCAATCCTTCCGTCCATCGGCTTGAATGCAGTCTAGGGCATCGCGGCCACACGATCCCTCCAGCCCGCGTGTCCGAAAAAACGATACAGGTCAGAGGTCGCCCCGCGACGCGGCGCCACGCGACGAAGTGCAACCGCAGGCTGATCGACCGCAGGGAGGCCATGGCCGCCGCCGGCAAGAGGCCGTGCATGGCCAACTGCGCCACGGCGCGCGAGATGGCGTGCTGGGTGTGGGCCATAGCCGGGATGGCGGCGGCGTAGCGCGCCGCCGCCCCCGGACACGGGTTCCGACCCCGGCGCGCGCCGCGCTCGAGGCCGTTGGGAGGCCATCCGAGTCCCTTTTCTGGGCGGCGGGAGACCGCCATGCCCGCATAAAGACTCCGATTTCGCCGCGAGGCCCCCAGCCGTAGCAACGAAATGCGCAGCCGAGAAGGCCACGCGCGGATATTAGAATGCCGAACGTGCGTCGAGCAGACACGCCCTCCAGCGGCGCGGTCGCAGGGTGAAGATAGGTAGGCCCGGCCGTGCGCGGTAGCTCCGCGGGCGGCCGAGCCGGTTTTGCCTCTTGGCAATGTTCAACTCATATTAAAAGGGAGGAGTCGACTGATCGGCCCCTCCCACGGCGTTTCGCCGTTTCTCTCTGCACATATTAGCACACGGAAGGAACGTCACCGCTTGCGCCCGTAGCCATCGATGAACCCCTCAATAAATCCGTATTTCTGCCGGTCACCGCTTCCGACGATCATCATGTACGTATCAACCCCGACAGCGCTCTCGAGCTTCTCGAGCTCCCGCAGGCATTTCCGAAGAAAATCTCTGGAACGCTTCTTCTGATGCGTTAGCAAGGTCAATAGGTAGGCCAGGAGAACGATGTAGTCGATTATGGAATTGAAATTCAACCTGTACCCGATAGAAAGATCCTCATCGAGAAGCTCGCCAACCGCGGCCAGGTTTCTGTCGGTCTTGGGATACTTAACCGATTGGCTGAACCTCGAATCAAATACCGCCCCGTTATGGGCGACCGCGTTCCTTAAGGGACGAATCGTCTCGACGATGTTGATGACGATGCCGGGGTTCGCATGTAAGAGACCTAGGTCGCTTGCGATATCGGCGAGGATTTCATCGGGAAGGCTTCTGCATACGCTTGTGAGATCGCCGAGGGTCATCACCTCGAAAATGCTCCAAACGGGCGCGTCATCGTCGCGATCGACATAATGCTTCACGAGATCGTTTTTGTAACTCCGTCTCACGATGTTCTGAAGCTGGCTCTTGAGCTTGAGCTTTCCCCCATCTGCCCGTTCACGACCCTTCCGTTGACATCCCTGCATGTCCGGAGGCCGCGCTTTAAGAAGGTCGCCAGCCCGGGGTCCTCTATGTTCTCAAGTATTCTGGCCAAGACTATGTTTTTAACCGCCGTTTCGATGAACATTATCTCCGGGTAGATTGCAGCCTTGATGGCGGAATCGAACCCGTATATGTCCATGAGTGCATCGAACGAAGGGAGGGGGAGCGCATTTTTGGGCTTTCGGACAAACCGGAAGCCTTTATAGCCATGGAAATAGCCCATGTTTCTCAGCAGTATCTTTCTGTCGCTCCCCCGCAAATCCTCCATACCGTGATTCGTCCTCATGTGCTTCATGAGGGAATTGATGCTCATGCCCTTCTTCATCGAACCTCCCTTGGCCTCCTTCTAGGAAATTATATCCCAGCCCGCCTCGACGGGGCGAGCCTGTCGTTGGCGCCGGCCTATTTGTGTTTGTTAACGTCGTGATTGCGGGTTTGGTCACATCCGATTTTCAGAATTGATCACGATAGTTTTTCGGTTTTGAGCACGGCCACGCCGACCAGACCGCATGCCTTAACGTTGTCGGTGCGTCGTATCGGCAACGAGCAAAGGCAGGAGGGAATGATCGACGTGGACAAGATAGAGGACGCAGGTGGGCTGCAGGGCCATGCTCGAGGCCGAGCTCGCGCACAGGGACGCGACAAAGAGGGCACGGCTGCTCAGGCAGGCGAGGCTCCCCGTGCACAAGTCGGCCGAGGGGTTCGACTGGTCGCACGTGCGGTTCTCCGAGGGCTGGGGCCGCGACGACATGCTTTCGCTGGGCTTCGTCGGCGCCCGCGAGGACCTCGTGTTCTTCGGCAAGACCGGCAGGGGCAAGACCCACATGGCCGTGGCCCTGGCGATGCGCACGGCCGCCGCCATCTGGTCGTCGCCGAACACCGCGCCCCACCGGCTGAACTCCAGGTTCGTGGTGATGACCACCGACTGCCGCTCGTAGGCGTCGGCGAACACCTAGAAGAGCGCGCGCCGTCGGGATCCAGCGGCAGGAAGCCGAGCTCGTCGATGACGAGCAGCCTAGCGCAGCCGATGAGCGCGGCCTCACGGTCAAGGCGCCCCTCGTCGCGGGCGCGCCGCAGCCGCATGACGAGCGATGACGCGGTGAAGAAGCGGGCCTCCATCCTCCGCTCGCACGCCAGCATGCACAGCGCCGAGGCCATGTGCGTCTTGCCGGTGCTGACGTCCCCCACCAGCACGAGGTCCTCGCAGAAACCAGTTTCATGGAGCGTTTCATTGAAAATCCCCCTAATCTAGCAACGGTTTAAAGTCTACTAGATTGGGGGGACGCGAGCCAAGTCGACAAAGGCAGTTAACCGGCAGCTATTCATGCCTCGATTTAGAACCGCTCGAGAATCTCCGCAGCATTCTCTCGCAGATAGATATCTAGGTCCGGCACGGCAAACTGCACGTAGCCCCTCTGTGGTGCCTGAATAACCTCTCTTTGTAGCAATTTGGCCCTAATAGAGCTGATCTCATTGGTCTTTTTACCCATGCGCTTAGCAATCTCGGCTGATTTGGACTGTTGTTTATCCTCGCACATCGCCAAAAGGTATTTGATATCGTTAAGTCCCAGTCCAGAAATCGCGGGCTCGTGAACAACATCGTGAAAACGAGCCTCTGCCAGCGCAATGCCTTCGGTGACATCGTGTTCGCTCACAATGGCACTTTTGGCACGATGCAAGTTGGCGCGCTGCCAAATGGAGTAACCGACCATTTGCACCAGATAGGCATAGCCCTTAGTGGTCTTAGCGGTTCTCGACAGCAGTTAAACCATTGTCTAAAGCGAGAAATACTCACTCTCGGCAGATAAGTTAGGCCCCAACCACGGATTACCCGTCAAGAAAAACTCCGGCCAGCGCTGCATAAACAGTGCCTGCTCGCGCTTCCAACGGCGCAGCTTCTCCTCGCTGGCCTCTTCCCTGCCGCGCGAAGTGAACTCGTAGTGGTACAGCTCGGCATAAGGCGTAAAGATGGTGCGGTAGCCCGCCTCCCATGCGCGCAGGCAAAAATCTGCATCGTTAAAGCCAACGGCGAACTCCTCGTCGTAACCTTCAACCTGCTCAAACACCTCGCGTCGGACCATCTGGCAGGCGCCCGTTACGGCACTAAAGTTGCCCGGACGCACAGCGCGGGCAAGATAGCCCTCACGCTTTGCCGAGAAGTCCTGGTTAGCATGGGCAAGCGCACCACGCACGCCAACCAAAATGCCGGCATGCTGCACCAGATGATCGGTAAAATAGAGTTTGGCACCCACCACGCCCGCATCGGGACGCTGCAGATAACCCATCATCTCTTCGATAAAGTCCGGGCTTATGACCTCGGTATCGTTGTTGAGCAGCAGTAGATAGTCGCCCTTAGCATGCTCAACGCCAAAGTTGATGATCTGGGAGTAATTGAACTCGCCCGGCCAGTACACAACGCGCGCGCTGCCCTTGCCACCAGATGCAGCGGTTACGCGCTCCGGCAGGGTTTCGTAATACGCAAACGTCTCTGGGACTTCGCTGTTGTTCTCCACCAAAACGATCTCGTAGTTGGCATACGTGGCCTTCTGAGCGATCGACATCACGCAGGCGTCGAGCGTCTCGACGTGATCCTTGGTGGGAATCACAATGCTCACCAGCGGTGCAGGCTCTGGCAGCGCATAGCGCATACGGTAGACAAACGGAGTTTCGGACTCCTCGACCGCTCCATGAACGCCCAGCGAGCCAAAGTGACGCTGCAGGGCCAGGCGTCCGGCCTCGCTGGCATACGGTTTGCTGTCGGCGGATCCGTCGGCGGTCGACCCCGGATGCACGCGCCAGTGATACAACACGTGCGCAATATGCTCAAAGCGCGCGCCCGCCGCAAGGCAGCGGAGCGTCAGGTCGTAATCCTGGGCGCCCGCGACGTCTTCCGGCGACATGCCAATGCAATCGATGAGCGCCTTCTCCACCATCAGGAAATGCGTCACGCAGTTATGGCTATAGAGCAGGTCGACGTTGAGTCGCGTCTTAAAGACCGGCTGACCCCACTCCCCCGTTTTCTGGAACATGTCCTCGTCGCAGAACAGGACCTGGGGACGCTCTCCCTCGGCAGCCTTGTTCAGCGCAGAAACATAGTGGAATAATGCGTCCGGTTCCAGGATGTCATCGTGGTCCAAGAACGCGATGTAGTCGCCTGTCGCTTGCTCGATACCTGCGTTGGTGTTGAGCACAATGCCGCCGTTGCCGGAAAGCTCGATGCGGCGAACGCGCTCGTCGTTGGCGTCTGCCGCAAGAGTGGCCACCGCGTCCCATTCGGGCGAGGCATCCATGAGCAGCAATTCCCAGTTGTCATAGCTCTGGGCTAGCACCGAGTCCAGCAGCTCGCGCAGGTAGACCCGATCAGTCTTGTAGCACGGCACCACAATGCTCACGAGCGGCCTATAGGCAAAGGCCGCCGAAGCGACACGCTGGCACACCAAATCGCCCGGCTTTGCGCGATGCTGTTCAAACCAACGTCGATAAGCTGCATCGTCTGCACGCGCGTCCTTCATGCGGTTCCAGCTGTCGTCGACCATGCCGTTGTACAGGCGACCATCCATGGCGCAAAACCCGCTCTGGATTAGGCCCGTGGGATCAGCCGCAATCGCGACAAAATCCCGTATATCCTGAGGCATCTCTACGCTCAGATACGTTTTATTGACGCGGCATCCGTTCTGCTGCGGCACGTCAACCTGCGATTCAAAAACATGCACGGTAACATCGATGGCGTTCATATGTGTATCGAAGATCTGGAACTCAGGGGTGCACTGGGGGTCTCCCGCCCAGGTAACCTCATAGCGCCACACCGCGCCGGCGTCTGCCGGCAAATAGCGAATGGCATCGATCTCGTAGCGACCGCAGCATTCGCCACGCTGCGCATCGCGGATAAGCGCGCACAGCGCAGGCTTTGCTTTGTAGTTAACCTTGGATTCCAGCTTGGCCACGCGGCTATCGGGGCGAATGGAGCCAAGCTTTTGGCCATCGGACGCAAATGCGACGTCAATCGTAGAGCCGTCCAAAAAGGGAAGCACCAAGACGGCGAGCTCGCGCTCGTAATCGGAAACGGAAGGGCAAAGCGCCAGCACACGGCCATGATCGACCGGGAGCACCAGCGACGGCACACAAGAACCGCTCGTCGTCGCATGGGCAAACGCTTGAGAACCCTCCCGTTCAATAAGCGCGGCGACATCCTGACCGGCAAAACGAAGCAGCACAAACAGACGGCCCTGACTGCGGCAAAGTGCCAAACGCTTGATACTCATCTACACTTCTCGCTTTCCCAGGGCGTTCGCTGCCATACGTTTGCAGGCACCCAGGCGTCCAAACCTCAAGACGTCGTAATCGAACATGAGCTTTTTGCACTCACGGGCATTGGGGACCTTGCTGGTAAGCGCCGCACGCACCATAGCGGCAACAGAAGGAGCGCATTGTGCGAGCGCAGCATCGCTGCCCACGGCAGAACCGGCAAGCGCCGCGGCAACGGCGGCAAACACCTTGCCGCAGTCCGAACCCAGCAACCTGAGCGCATCGTACAGCACCAGATCGCAAAGGAAGTACGCGAGGTCATCGGCATGCCGGACATCGAGACCGTCGCGCTGCCAGTCAGCCAGCACGGCGGAGTAAATCTTCACGTGCTCCAGCAGACGTGTCTCGTCGTCGTAGCGCATGGTGTCCATGAGCGAACCCTTGCGCGCCACGCGGTAGTCGTACAGCTTGTTCGAAATAAGCGCGGTCTTGCGCGAGCGACCGTACACGGCAAAATCGAAGACCTGGTCCTCGCCATACTTGACGGTTTCGTCGAACACAATCCCGTTGCCCAGCAAGAAGTCACGCTTGCAGGCGGTGCGCCATGCAAAGGGGCGAGACGCCTCCTTAAACAGTAAGTCGGAACTAAAGCCCTCAAACGACGCATCGCGCGGGCTCAATACATAGTTGAGCCACGGATACCCCGCCTCGAGCGGATACGGATTCGCGCCAAAGGTCAAAACGTCGCAGTCCTCGCGCTCAAAGGCATCGACGATCACGCGGCATGCATCGAGCGTAAACCGGTCGTCGGAATCCAAAAACGCAACGATAGGCGCCGTGGACGCAGCAATGCCCGCATTACGCGCGCTCGACAGGCCGCCGTTCTCCTTATCGACCAGCGTAAAGCGCGCGTCCTTTTCGCAATAGGCAGCCGCAATATCGCGCGAACCATCCGGCGAGCCATCGTTAACCAGTACGCCTTCCCAATCGGGCATGTCCTGCGCAAGCAGGGAGTCCAGGCACCAGGCCAGGCACTCCTCCACTTTATAGATGGGAACGACAACAGAAATCTTGGAAGTAGCCATAGTCAAGTGCTCCTACTGTGCGGCCGGAACGTCATCGGGGTGCGGATTGTCGCCGTAGACGTGCCGATACGTCAGCACGCGCCAGACCAGCGGCAGGCCGCCGATCTTAAAGTAGTGCTTAAACGTATTGAGCTTGCCCGGTTTCTTAAAGTCAAAGCGCGAATCGATATAGACACGGGGCGATTTGACCATCAGGCGCAAGTCGGTCTCGCCACGCGGATCGAACAGCGACAGGTCAAAGCGACCGGCATCCCAATCGACCTTGAGCTCGGGCGAGGCTTTCTTCCAAAACTGCTCACGCAGCTCATCGACCAGGCGTTCATCATTCCAACGGTACGCATCGACCTTCATGCGCATTAAAATGCCCTGGAGCTGAGCCTTGAGCTCGGGACGCTCGTCCAAAAAACGTTGCATCTCGGCATATTCGTCGCACACGCAAAACACCTTGTTGGGCGAATTAACGGAGCTCTTCTCGTTATCCTGGCGATAGCACAAAATGGGGTCCGCAATAAACGCGGCACGCTCGGCGCAAGCCCAAACCTTAAAGTTAAAGCCTGCGTCCTGATACGAGGCACCCGGCGTGGGAAGGAACCGAATCTGATTGTCGTTGAGGAACTCGCGTCGATAGATAGCCGACCAAATGGAAGGTTTGCGGTAGAAGATCCCCGGACGATCGACGGGGCGATACGCCGCGCCTGTCATGTGCTCGTCAATAATCCCAAACAGTTCACGGCGCTCGCTGGGCGTGGACCAATACAGGTAAAAGTCGCCCTTTACCACATCGGCATGTTCAGCATCGGCCTTGGCGACCAGCTTTTGGAGCGAGTCCTCAAACATAAAGTCATCGGACTCAAGGATGCCCACGTACTCACCGCGCGCCATCTCCAAGCCGCGGTTCATCGAGTCGCCGTAGCCGCTGTTGGCCTTGTCGATCATCTTGACGCGCTCATCGCGCTCCATGTACTCGCGAATGATATCCGGCGAGCTATCGGTAGAGCCATCGTTGATGCAAATGATCTCAATGTCCTTGAGCGTCTGCGCCACGGCGGAATCGAGGCACTCGCGCAGATAGCGCTCGACATTGCAGATGGGAACAAGCAGCGAAACTTTAGGGGTATCAGAGTTCTGCAAGAGAACCTCCTGTTGAATAGCGTGTAACAGGGTTATTTTAGCAGCCGAGTTGCGGCGGGCGGCAGCGTTTGGAATTAGATAAAGCGCTCCAGGCAGGCTTTGAGACCGCGAGTCGAAAGATAGAACAGCGTGGCGTCTGCCATCGAAACGCCCGAGGTCGCCGCAACGAGCTTGTGGGCAACACGGCAAACGGCGCCCTTAGCAGGCATATCCGCCCACTCCGTTCCCAAAAACGTCGTGAGGTCCATGTTGACGCGAGCCGCCACGCGATGGAAGTCATCGGCATCCAAGCGCGCCAGGTCGAACACAATGAGGTCTAAAAACCAAGTTATCAGCTCGCCGGGACACAGGTCCAAAAGACCGTATGCCGCCCAGTCCTCCAAGACCTCCTCGAGCATCCTCATGTGGGTGTCAAGCTTTTTGGCGCGAGCCTCGGCACTGTTGAACTCGTGCGTCGCCGATTCGCTCTCCATCACGTAGTGGTAGAACTTGTCCGGCATGACGACGGTCTTGCGGGCAAGCGCATAAGCCGCAAATTGGAAGACGACGTCCTCGCCCAAAGCCAAACCGGGGGCGAAGCGAATGCCTTCGCGATTGAGCAGCTCGCGCGAAAAAGCCGCACGACAGGCATAGGGCTGCGCATTCGAATGGAACAGCAGTTGGGGATCAAGGGCGCCGAAGGTACCGGCTTTGGGGCTCATGAGTTGCTGGACGCGTTTGGGGGCAGCATCGGCAGGTTCACAGACGCCGCCAAAAACGGCGGCCTCGGCATCTGCAGACTCCATGGCATGCAGCACGCGCTCGACCGTCTGGGCATCGATGCAATCGTCGGCGTCCACAAAAAAGACGGTCTCGCCCTCGGCGGCATCGATACCGGCATTTCGAGCACACGAGACGCCCGCGTTTTCCTGGTCAATCACCAGCACGCGATCGTCGGCCTGCGCGATCTGGCGCAACACGTTCAACGAATCATCAGTCGAACCGTCGTTGACGCAGACAACCTGAATCGAGCGCTCGGACTGGGCCAACAACGAATCGAGGCATCGCTGAATGGAGCGCACGGAGTTGTAAACGGGGACGACAATGGTAGCTTTAGGACACGAGGCCTCTCCCATGCCGACCTACCCCCTCAGCGATTCGATGAGGAAGGCGGCGACCACGCCAGGGCCTCCAACCGAGGCGTAATACTTAGCGCGCCCCAAGGCACCATCCGTCGCAAAACTCGGATGCTCGTCAACCCAGCCCTCAGGATCTTTGAGGATGGCAGCGAGATTCGCGCGCTTCCACGGCTTGAGGTCGTCAAGCGAAAACTCCCCCGCGTCCAAGGCCGCCTGAAATTCCTTAGCCATCTGAACCAGGAACTCCTTATAGAACTTAGGCGCCAGGCGCACGTAGTTCCACATGTACGAATCGTACTTAATGAGCTGATTGAACTTGAGCATACGCTCGACGTCATCGCTTGTGTGATTGCGAGCATAATCCTCTCGAATCCAACGCTCAATCTCGGCATACTCGGTATTGACGCAAAAGACCTTAGCCGAAGAATTGACCGAGGAATTCTCGTTGTCCTGGCGATACGACAACACGGCATCATGCAGATAAACAGCTTTATCGGCACACGCGATCACCTTAAAGGCAAATGACGTGTCCTGAAAGGATGCCCCCGGAGTCGGCAGGAACTTGATACCGTTGTGCTCAAGAAAATCGCGACGGTACACGGCCGACCAAATCGACGGCTTTTGCTTAAAGAACTGCGTCGTATCGCTCGGGTTCACCGGCTTGCCGCAATCCTGAGGTCTAAACATCTCGTGCAGCGAACGGCGCTCCTCGGGCTTAGACCAGTAGAAATCAAAGTTCGCCTTTGCAAAGTCGGCATTATTGGTATCGGCGGCCGAGACAAGCTTTTCGAGTGCGTCGGGCGCCATAAAGTCATCGGACTCCAAGATGCCAACGTACTTGCCACGCGCCATCTCCAGGCCGTGGTTCATCGAGTCGCCGTAGCCGCTGTTGGCCTTGTCGATCATCTTGACGCGCCCATCGCGCTCCATATACTCGCGGATAATCACCGGCGAGTTGTCGGTCGACCCGTCGTTAATGCAGATGATCTCAATATCCTTGAGCGTCTGTGCCAGGGCGGAATCGAGACACTCGCGCAGGTAGCGCTGAACATTGTAAATGGGAATAAGCAGCGACAGAACAGGGCTGCCAGAGACGTTAGTAGACAAATGTGCTCCTTAGGAAATACCTGTCGTTTCATGGTATCAAAGGGTCAGCGCGCCAGCGGGCGTTTATATAATCTATGGAGCTCGCAGAGGCAAACCGATACGAAAGGACGTCATGCAGCCCAAAGCCGCACGCAACATATCCATCGAGGCCTTGCGCCTGGTCGCAGTCGCCGGTATCGCGGTGTTCCACACCTTTCAGTGGACCTTCCAGGCAACCTGTGTCGGCTTGCCGGAATACGCGCCGCTTGCCGCCTTCCCCTATTCCGGCGTGCTCGGTTTTATTAACCTGCTGGGCTGCTGGGCCAACGAGGTCTTCTTTATGATCTCGGGCTATTTTCTCATCGCTTCTGCCGCGCGTGCTTGGGACGGTGGAGCAACGTGGAAGTCGCAAATGCAACGGACGACGCAGCGCCTGGGCAAGGTCGTTATGCCCACTACGTTTTATTGCCTCGTGGCGCTCGCGTGGTCCACGGTCGTCTCCCCCATTCCCGATGTTACCCTCAACACGCACTACTGGTACACGCTAGGCCTTGAGTTTATCTGGGTCTATGCCGCCACGGTCTTCATGGCGCCATGGTTTGGACTGGCTAAGAGTCGACTCTCCCAGAAGAGCTACACGACGACGGTCATCGCCGTTGGCATCCTCGCATTTGTTGTTAACGGGTATATAGCCGCCATGAGTACGACAAGCGCCGGCGAGTTTTCTTGGCTCCAGAAGCTCATGAGCGCTGCCACGTACGTAATCGCGTTTTTGATCGGCGGTCTGCTCCGCGACGTTACCGATGTCATGGATTCGGACAGGGCGGGCGCCTTGGGCATGCGGTCGCTCGCTGCGATTTTGGCGCTCGCCACCATCCTGGAAGGAGCACTCTCCTTCACCGGCAACCTCACGGCGATGGCAGTCCTCTCCTACAAGTCGACCTCGCTGATCTCGTTTGCCCTCGCTGCCGCCTCCTTGCTCTTTTCGGCAACCCGACGCAGTGCCTCAGGCAATCCGCGGACTGCGGGTGTCATCGTCACCTTATCGACCGCCACGCTCGGTTTCTATGTGATGCAGTCGCTCACCAGTAGCCTGTGACGTCCCGTCTTCAATACGTTGCTCGCAAACATGCTGGTCAGCCAAAACAGCCCGGCAGCTATATGTATCATCACGGGTACCGTCATTAGCATCGTCTTTGCTCTGGCGCTCCTCATCATCGATGCAGCTAGAAGCCTTATCGTTCGCAAGCTCAAGCGGCAATAGACACGCTGCCGTCAGACGTCAAAGCCGCTACACCCGTGGCAGGTTCCTGCGTTTTATTCAAAGCTTGCCGTCAAGGTGCGGCGAGCCTTTACAATAGGACAGTCCCAAGGACGTATTCGATAGCTTCCGCGCAGCGCTCGCCCGCCGCGCGTGAAAGGATATATTGCCCCATGACTTCAACCCTTCCCGCTCCCATCGATAAGCTCGCCATTGTCGTCGTTACGTACAAGCGCCAGGAACTCCTGGCCAACTTGTTCGACTCCATGACCGATCTCACGGCAACGCCCTGGCGCATCGTGATTGTCGATAACGAGAATTCGCGCGAGACCGAGGCCATGTGCGCCGCATTCAACGAGCGTCTGGCCAACCTGTGGGGTATCGACACCGAGCAGCCCGACGCGCAGGGCGACACCGGCCGCGTCATCTACGCCCCGCAGCTCGAAAACGGCGGCGGTGCGGGCGGCTTCTCCGCCGGCACTAAATGCGCCTACGACTTGGGGGCCCAGTGGTTCTGGGTCATGGACGACGATGTGCTCGTCATCCCCGAAGGCATCGAGCGCTTGGCCAAGTGGACCGACCGTTACGACGTCATTCAGGGTTCGCGCCTGGACTTTGACGGCGGCGCCTTCTTTTGGCAGTACCAGCTCATCCTTTCGCTCGGCATCCCTAACCCCATCGCCAAGTGGGATTTGGGACCCGAGGGCTACCGCACCATGAACCAACTGTGCTTTGAGGGCGGCATGTTCTCGCGCCGCGTGGTCGACAAGATTGGCCTGCCCGACGCGCGCTTCTTTATCTACGGCGACGATGCCTGCTACGGCTACGTGGCCAGCCAGCACTTCCCCGCCGCCGTGGTTGCCGACGTGGTGCTCAAGCGCGCCCGCGCCGTCTCTAACTGGGATATCGCCGGCAAGCGCCAGCTCAACTCCACGAGCGACACCAACCGCTACTACATCATGCGCAACCGCGGTTATCTGGCACGCTACATGCAGATCTACGGCGACTACCACCCCGTGCTGTTCCGTCTGGGCAATGCCGCGACCTTCTGCAAGGAGTTCATTCGTCTGGCAGCAGTCGACAAATGCTTTAAGACCGGTATTCCGGCGCTGCGCCGTGGCATGAAGGACGCACGCAAGATCGTTAAGGATCCCAACTGGAAGCCCATGCCGCCCCTGAAGGACGCCGAGTAGTAAAGGGCTTTCGCCCGCCGCTACAGTCGTTGACACACCACGGACACACGCTGACCGTCAAAACCAAAGCCCCAACGCATGCGCCCGACGGCGGGGCGCGGCACGCGGATATCATCGATGCCGTCGCGCTCTATGTCGAGCAGCGCCTGAACCGCTAACAGTTCCAGGCCCAGGGCATCGACGCCAGGGTCATACAACATGTTGATCGTAATGAGCGGTCGCTCATCGAGCATGCCGAGCGTGTCGGCCACGTCAAACACCCGACCGGTGGGAATCACCTGGATATCCCAGCGATCCGAGACGCCACTTCGCTTGGAGCTGGGATTGCAATAGCCGGACAGTCCAAAGCAAAGCCCCTGCAGCGCCAGATGATAGGCTGTCGGCATATCTGATTTGTCCACATCGATGCCCAGATCGCCGATAGCACAGCTCAAAGCTTGCTTTACAGCGTCCTCGTCTCCTCGACACAACCCGTCATGGAACGAGTCGATAACTCCAACGTCCTCAACGGCGCACTCAAACCATTCCAGAATTACAAGACGGAGCGCCTGACGCACTTCGTTGTTAGGCAGGCGCAGGGAACGAAGGCACGCGCCGTCCTCCGAATGCCCTGTCATGTCCGTCGTAAGAAATCCAGACAGATACAGCGCAGTCCAGATATCTTCGGGCTTGGCGGCATCGACCTCCTCGGCATGCACATGCACTGGCGCCTCAATAAACCCATGCGGCTCAACCAAATCGAACAATGCGGACAGGCGCATGAGATTCCAGTCACCGACGCATGCGCTCAGACGGTCGGCGTAACCATACAGATCCGCCCGAACGGGCGCGACGCAATCGCGCTGTGCGTAGTCCACCACGCGCTCCGGGCTCGAGCAATAAAAACCACCAAACAGATAGCCCTCGAGCCACTCACGCGCGTCATCCAGACAGCCGTTGCGACCGATGCAATCCAACAGCACTTGGACTTCGTCGTCCGAAAAACCGAACCATCGATCACACCAACTCGACAACGCTGTCGCCGACCGATAGGAAACCCCACGTTGGGACAACGCAAACTCGGCATGACCGGGGCGCTCGCCCATCAGACACGTCAATCGCAACGAGTCGCCGGCATCGGCAATGGTGTCAAACAACATCCGGCTGAGCGACTCTAGGAAATCCACGCCACCGTCGTCCTTAGCGTCCAAACCATTTGGACACACCACGTCGTAGTCGTCTATCAGAAGAACAACCTGCTCATCGAAAGCTGTCTGGAGCAGCTTAATAAGCACGCCAAGCGCCGCATCGATCTCCCTATCGCTGGCCACCCCACGCGCCGCCCTCTCGATAAGACGAACCTCACGTCTTGACAGATCAGGCGCGGCAAGCAGCGGCAGCAATCGGGCGCACTCGTTCGCGACAGCGCTGCGAATAGCCGCCGCAGCATCGGCGTCGCGCCTCGCAGCGGCAGCAGAAAAATCGAGCAAGATGACGGGATAGCACGCGTACTCATCACGAAAGCGACCACCGCCCGCCTGCCAAATCTGGGTGCCGACGAACGGGCTTCGATCCGGCCGTCGGTGATCAGATCGTTCCAAATAGCATTTGAGCATCGATAGATTCATGCTCTTGCCAAAACCCTTGGGCCGACAACAAAGCGCAACAGGTGCTTCGCTGTCCAATATATCGGCAATAAACATAGTCTTATCGACGAGTAAACACCAATTGATTGCATCAGAAAAGTCGTGTACATCAACCGGCAGAGCTGCGTTACCCGCATGATTGAGCAACCGTGCACCAAACGCATGAGCAACACCATAATTCGCCTGTTCAGACACCGTAAGTTCTCCCTCTAACGCAGCACGATGCCCATTGTAACGAGCGGGTAGAGCGCAACAATATCGACATGTAAACGTTTCGGGCAACGGTAGCAACATGCCCCCGAGGGGGCATAACAAATCGTTGCACAACAAAAACGGGGTCCGATGCCGCCGCACTGGACCCCGTCCCAAACTCTTATAGAAAACGATCTGGAAGATTACTCCTCCGAACCGTCCTCCCCAGAAGTTTTCTTCTGCTGATCGAGCTTATGCTTACCACTTACGATAGACGTGGCACCCAGCGTGGCCAAGCTTGCACTGGCAAGGCTCGCCATCACAATCTGATCGCCCGTCTTGGGCATGTTGCCGCCCGAGGACTTGGTCGTTGTAGTCGTCGTGGTCGTGGTGGTCACCGTTTTGGAGTCATTTTGCTCCTGGACCTGGTTGTCGGTGCTGCCCTTACCGCTGTCCTCGCCCTGCTGCTTTCCGTCCTCGGTCTTGTCCTTGTTCTCGTCCTTCGCCTCAGATTCAGACTTCTTGCCATCGTCCTTCTCCTGAGCGGACTTGTCGCCCTTCTCATCAGAGCTAGAACCCTTATCGGACTCGGTCTTTTCCGTGGAAACCTGATCAGAGTTGTCCTTGTTCTGGGTCGAGCCGTTATTGACACCAGCCATCAGCGAAGAGCCCAGCGTAGAACCAAGCTGCACGGAGAAAGAAGGCTTCTTGTCCGGCGAAGCAACGGGAGCGTCCGGTGCCTTATTCGGGTTGTCCTTGGAAACATCGGAATCAGGGGTTGCGGCAGAGCCAGAGCCTTTGTTAGAGCCGGTGTCAGCGGACGAATCGCTCGAGCCGGTGGATGAGTTAGAGGTGTCAGCGTCGGTCGAACCAGAAGCGGCGCTGTCCGTATTGCCGGCAGAGCTTGAAGACGAATCGCCCGCAGCAGAGCCGTTCGAAACGGAGCCGTTCGAGGTAGAGCCGTTGTTGGTAGTGCCACCAGCAGAGCCATCACCGTCAGCACCGGTCGAGGGCGCATCCATCCTGTCATCGTTGGCATCGTCGCTCGAGTCGTCATTCGAATCAGGCGTCGGCGAGGGCGCCGGCGTGGGCTCGGGCTGCACGGGCGTCGCAGCGGCAGCGGCCTCGTCCTCGGCGATATAAACCAAGCAGTCCTTCAGCTCGTTGCGGTAGCGGTTCTTCCAGCCCTCATGATACTGGGGCTGGCTCGAATACTTGGTCGCCACGTTATTGACCACACTGTTGGAAAGCGCCGTCACAAACTCGCGATCAGTCATACTGTTAGAAAGATTTGCCCAACGGAAGAAGTCCCTGCAACCACCGGTGCCGCACATGTTGGTGATGCTCCACACCATGCCCTTGACGCAATCGGCGCGGCCGGAGATGTCAATGCCAAGAGCGCTCTTAAGCCACGCCTCGGTCACCGCATAGTACGAGTTGTACGCATAGGCATCTTGAAGTGCTGAGAACTCAACAGGATCGGTGTTATAAGCACCTTGGAAGGCATCCTGCGCGATATGGCCCAGCTCGGTGAGCTGGCCGTTCTCGTACATGGCATTGCTCGTGTTGGAAATCTCGCTGCCGCGATCAATCGCATCCTTGAGCATGCAGTATTTTTCGGGGTTGTAGTTGTAGGCCTGCTTCATAAACGGGATGAGCGACCAACGACGGTCGAACTGGTAATAACCCAGCGCGTTGTAGCCGTCGCCATACGAAAAGCCCTGGTTGTAGTTGCCATGGCTCTCGTACTTGGTAAAGTACTTCATCTCGGGAGTCACGTTGACAAACGAAACGCCCTGGACCGACCTCAGCACGCCCGAGAAGGACTGCTGGGTGTAGAGACCTTTGTCGATATCGGTGGCATCCGAGGCAACGCCCGGCGTGGGCTCCTCGGCGGCGGCGGGCGCGGGTGCGGTAACGGCGCCAAACGAAAGCGCCAGCGTCAGGCCCGCGACAATAGCAGAATGCTTGGGCTGCATAAGATCCTCCCTGCATTGGTGTAGTTAAAGTGCGGTTTGCAAAGATAGAATTAAGTATTGCAGCTCACCCGTTGTTGCACAACAACCCCTCGGTAAACGGCAACAACCCTCCGCGAAATCCGCGAAATCTAAAGGAATTAAACAAACTGGTCGTCGGGCACCAGAAGAAGATCGCCGTAGCGTCCCATCAGCCCGTCTCTCAACCGACAGAAAGCGGGGATATAGACGTTTAAGATACGCTGAATCAAATCTTGAGCGAGCTTGTTGTCATAGATATGGACGTTCGTATTGCGGTCTCTGAGCATATCTAGCCATGCCGCCTCATCAATAAAGTCGTAGAATCGGTAGGCTTCCTTCAAGATGGCACGAGGAGACCCCGATGCAGCAAGCGTGGCGCCCTCATACTCGAGCAGACGTTTAAGGAGCTTCCAGCTCAGTTCAAACTGAAGGTTGAACTTATTAATCAATCCACTCTGAACAAAATCATTGCTAAGATCCTGATTGGGTGCATCCTCAAGATTCGCCAAGGCGCTGGCAAAGTTCTCATATTTTTTCATACAGAATCACACCATCCCTGGCAATTTCATCGAGCAATTGCTGCGATAAGGACTCATCCAGATTGACGACGTCTATATCTAAAAGAGTATCAAGACGCTCCTCTATCAGATATGAGAAACGGTCGAAATCCCGGCAACCTGCTACAGCAATATCAATATCGCTCTTAGGCAAGTTGTCACCGCGGGCACGAGAACCAAACAGCACAACCCTCTCGGCGTCACATTCCCGAGCAAAAATCTCAATTTGCTTGTACACCTTGTCGAGAGATACCATCTGCAGCCCTACAGCTTAATGTCGAAGTTGATCTCGGGGACGGCAGCAAGGTCGGCCAACGTCACGCCGTCGACGTACTTTTCGATCACGTCGTCCAGACCGCGCCAGAATTTGACGGTCGAGCAAAGATCGCTGCGGGCGCAGCTGTTGTCGATGCCATCGCACGCCACCGGAGCCGTGCTGCCTTCGACGGCGCGCAGGATGTCGCCGGCACGCACCTCGGCCGGGTCCTTGGCCATCATGTAGCCGCCGCCCTTGCCGCGCACGCTCTTAAGTAGGCCCGCCTTCATGAGCGGACGAACCAGCTGCTCCAGATACTTTTGCGAGATACGCTCGCGGTCGGCGACCTCGCGCAGAGCGATCTTGCCCTCGGCGTCGCCCAGCGCTGCGATATAGATCATCAGTCGGAGGGCATAGCGGCCCTTAGAAGAAATGAGCATACCTACCCTCCCATCGCATCTTGGACAACATAACCAGGTTTGTTTGTCCCAAATCTTAAGTAAGTGGGACAAACACAACAGGTTATTTTGTCCCACATCTAGAAAAGTCGAGTGGATTAGTCGGGTTTTCCCTTGACTAACGCCGAACCCATAGTAACTTTATTCCGAGAAGATTCCTAGGGTTTCGTACACCCATGAGTACACCATATACAGAGAGGGACAGCATGAGCGCAAATCCGCTGCTTTCCATCGAAGGTCTGACCGCCTCCGTGGACGAGAAGACCATCCTCCACAACGTCAACCTTAACGTCGCCGCCGGCGAGACCCACGTGTTGATGGGACCCAACGGCGCCGGCAAGTCCACCCTTGGCCACCTGGTCATGGGCGACCCCGTCTACACGGTCAACGACGGCCGCATCGTCTTTGACGGCCAGGACATCACCGAGCTCACCACCGACAAGCGCTCGCGCGCCGGCCTGTTCCTGAGCTTCCAGGCCCCTGTCGAGATCCCCGGCGTGCCACTGTCGAGCTTTTTGCGCGCCAGTATCGCCGGCCGCCCCGGCCTGGAGATGAAGGGCAAGGAATTCCGTCGTCGCGTCAAGGAGCTCGCGGCCGAGCTTAACATGGATACCGCCTACCTCAACCGTGAGCTGGGCGTGGGCTTCTCGGGCGGCGAGAAAAAGAAGGTCGAGATGCTCCAGCTTCTGCTGCTGCAGCCCAAGCTCGCCATCTTGGACGAGACCGACTCCGGCCTGGACGTCGACGCCCTGTCCACCGTCAGCCACGGTATGGACGCCTACCGCAAGAGCTGCGACGGCTCCATGCTCATCATCACGCACAACACGCGCATCCTGGAGCACCTGGATGTCGACCGCGTCCACGTTATGGTCAAGGGCCACATCGTGCGCGAGGACGATGCCTCGCTGATCCCCTGGATCGACAAGAACGGCTTTGAGACCTTCGAGCGCGAGGCCGCCGAGCAGCGCGCCCAGGCCGAGGCCGCCGCTGCCGAGCAGCAGGCGTAAAGGGGCGACGCAATGACCAAGAACCGCACCGAGGTCGCGGACATCGACCGCAGCCTCTACGACTTCACCTACGGCGAGGAGGGATTCGAGCGCCTCGACGCCGGCATCACGCCCGACATCGTGCGCGAGATCAGCGCCAAGAAGGACGAGCCACAGTGGATGCTCGATCTGCGCTTAAAGTCCCTCGAGATCTTCAATCGTTTTCCCGACCCGACGTGGGGCCCCTCCATCGAGGGCCTGGACATGGACAACATCGTCACCTACGTCAAGCCCAACACCGACCAAAAGCACGACTGGGAGTCGGTGCCCGACGACATCAAGAACACCTTTGAGCGCCTGGGCATCCCCGAGGCCGAGCGCAGCTACCTGGCGGGCGTCGGCGCGCAGTACGACTCCGAGCTGGTCTACCACAACATGCAGGACACCGCGTCCAAGATGGGTATCGTCTATTCCGGCATCGAGGAGGCCCTGCACGACCCGCAGTGGGAGCCGCTCATCCACGAGAAGTTTATGACGCTCATCCCGCCCACCGACCACAAGTTTGCGGCCCTGCACGGCGCCGTATGGTCGGGCGGCTCGTTTGTCTACGTGCCCAAGGGCACCAAGTTGGACTTCCCGCTGCAGAGCTACTTCCGCCTTAACGCCAAGGGCGCCGGCCAGTTTGAGCACACGCTCATCATCGTCGAGGACGACGCCGACCTGCACTTCATCGAGGGTTGCTCCGCGCCCAAGTACAACGTTGCCAACCTCCACGCCGGCGCCGTCGAGCTCTTTGTGGGCAAGCGTGCGCACCTGCGCTACTCGACCATCGAGAACTGGTCCAAAAACATGTACAACCTCAACACCAAGCGTGCGCGCGTGGACGAGGATGGCGACATAGAGTGGATCAGTGGCTCCTTCGGCAGCCACGTGGGCTACCTCTACCCCATGAGTGTGCTCAACGGCCGCCGCGCCCGGTCGAGCTTTACCGGCATCACCTTTGCCGGCGCCGGGCAGAACCTCGATACCGGCTGTAAGGTCGTGCTCAACGCCCCCGAGACCTCGGCAACCGTCGAGACCAAGGGCATCTCCAAGAGCGGCGGCATTCAGACCTTCCGCAGCTCCATCGTGGCCACGCCCAAGGCCGAGGGTTCCAAGGCAACCGTGAGCTGCCAGTCGCTCATGCTCGACGACCAGAGCCGCTCCGACACCATCCCCGCCATGGACATCCGCGCCAAGAACGTCGACATCGGCCACGAGGCCACCATCGGCCGCATCGGCGACGACAAGGTGTTCTACCTGATGAGCCGCGGCATCTCGGAGGAAGAGGCCCGCACCATGATCGTCAACGGCTTTGCCAACCCGGTCTCCAAGGAGCTGCCGCTGGAGTACGCCGTCGAGATGAACAACCTGATCAAGCTCGAGATGGAAGGAGCGATCGGATAATGAAACAGGAAACCAACACCGCTGCTACCACCCTTGAGCAGGTCAACGCGATGCCGGCTGCCACTTGGGGCTGGCTGAAGATGAATCAGACCAAGCTCGAGCTCTCTGACGAGCTTGCCGCCGCTCCCGCGGAGGCCGTTGAGGTCGAAGGCTTGGGCGAGCAGTTTATTGGCGTGACAGACGCGTTCGACGCCGCCATGGACGCCATGGCCGAGCGCTTCCCCGAGCGCCGCTCCTCCGCCCCCGGTGATGCCGCCGACCGCGCCCGCATCACGCCCGAGACCGAGCTCGACGTGCCCGCCACCTCCGTCTACCAGGCCGGCGCCATCAAGCTCGAGGAGGAGCTCTCCCCTGCTGAAGCCTTCGAAACCGGCATGGGCGAGGCTGCCTACGCCTACTTGGCCGAGCACGCTACCAAGCGCATCGTCATCGATGTGCCCGCATACCAGCACGCCACGGTTACCGTGCGTGTGAGCGGTGTCGATGCCGCCGCGGCCATCGCCGCCATCGACGTCGTCGCTCGCCCGCAGGCAACGCTCGACCTGCATATTGCCCTAGACTCTCCTGTTACCGGCGAGGGTGTCGTGGGCTCCGTGCTACGCGTGTGCGCCCACGAGTACGCCACCGTCAACGTGACCTGCACGCAGACACTCGACGACAGCTGGATCGCACTCGACGACACCGGCCTGTTCCTGGACGAGGGCGCGCGCGTCAACGTGCAGCACACCGTCCTGGGTGCCGGCGCCAGCGCCACCGGCCTTGCCGGCGACCTGCTGGGCGACACCGCCAAGGTGACCATCGATACCGATTACCTGGGCGCCCGCGAGCAGGTGCGCGACTTTAACTACGAGCTGCGCCACCGCGGTCGCAAGACCGAGTGCGAGATCGACGCCAACGGCGTGCTGACCGGCACGTCCAAGAAGGTCTACCGTGGCACCATCGACCTCGTGCACGGCTGCAAGGGTGCAACCGGCACCGAACGCGAGACGGTGCTTTTGGCCAACAAGGGCGTCGACAACAAGACCGTTCCCGTCATTCTCTGTGACGAGGACGACGTCGCCGGCAACCACGGCGCCACCATCGGTCACGTCCGCGACGAGCAGCTGTTCTACCTCGCCTGCCGTGGCCTTGACCAAAACGCCGCCGAGGACCTGTTCATCCGCGCCAAGCTGGAGGACGCCGCGGTTTCCGCCACCGACGAGCGCACCCGCGCCGCCGTCGTCCGCCTAGGCAACAACCTGATCGACAACTTTGAAGAGGAGCTCGCATGATCGACACCGAGCACGTTAAATGCGATACCTGTACTGCCCCCGAGCCCATGGAGCTCGACGCCAGCGACGAGGCTTCGCGCGGCTGGCCCACCGTGGACATCGAGACCAACCCCTACAAGGGCCAGTTCCCGCTGTTCCAGCAGCACCCCGAGATCGCCTTCCTCGATAGCGCCGCCACCGCGCAGCGCCCTGCCTGTGTGCTCGACGCCGAACGCGACTTCTACCAGCGCATGAACGCCAACCCCCTGCGCGGCCTGTACTCGCTGTCCGTCGAGGCCACCGACGCCATCGCGAAGGTCCGCCAGCAGATCGCTGACCTCATCGGCGCCTCACAGGCCAACGAGGTCGTCTTCACCCGCAACACGAGCGAGTCGCTCAACCTGGTCGCTAAGAGCTTTGCGCCCACAGTGCTCGAACCGGGCGACGAGGTCGTCATCACCATTATGGAGCACCACTCCAACCTGATTCCGTGGCAGCAGGTCTGCCGCGAGACCGGCGCCAAGCTCGTCTACCTCTACCCCACCAAGACCGGCCAGCTCACCACCGAGGAGGTTCTTGCCAAGGTGGGTCCCAAGACCAAGATCCTAGCCGTGGGACAGGTCTCCAACGTGCTGGGCGTCGAGAACCCGGTCAAGAACCTCGGCAAACTCGTGCACAAGTACGGCGGCTACCTGGTCGTCGACGGCGCGCAGTCGCTGCCGCACATGCCGGTCGATGTGGCCGACCTGGGCGCCGACTTCTTTGCCTTTAGTGCGCACAAGGCCATGGGCCCCATGGGCATCGGCGTGCTGTGGGGCAAGATGGACCTGCTCAACGCCATGCCGCCCATGCTTACCGGCGGTGAGATGATCGACTCGGTTACTGAGCAGGACGCCGTCTGGGCTCCCGTCCCCGAGAAGTTCGAGGCCGGCACGCAGGACGCCGCCGGCATCTTCGCCACAGGCGCCGCCCTCGACTACCTCGTCAACACGGTGGGCTACGAAAACATCCAGGCACGCGAGCAGGCACTCGTCCACTACCTGATGGGCGAGCTCATGCAGCTCGACTTTGTCCAGATCATCGGCTCAATCTATTGGGATAACCACCACGGTGTCGTGAGCTTTAATGTCAAGGGCATCCACCCGCACGATGTCGCGAGCATCATGGACATGGACGGCGTCTGCATCCGCGCCGGTCACCACTGCGCGCAGCCGCTGCTCACCTGGCTGGGCGTCGAGAACCTTGCCTGCTGCCGCGCCAGCGTGGCCTTCTACAACGACAAGGCCGACATCGACAAGTTCATCGCCGGCCTGCATCACGTTTGGAGCACATTCAATGGGTAATCTGTACACCTCCACCACATTTATGGAGCACAACTCGCACCCCGACTATAAGTACGAGATGGATGCTCCCACGCACGAGCACGACGGCATCAACCCCAGCTGCGGAGACGAGCTCACCTTGCAGCTGCGTGTCGAGAACGGCGTGATCGAGGAGGCCTCCTTTACCGGCCACGGCTGCGCCATCAGTCAGGCCAGCGCCGACATCATGGCCGACCTCATCACCGGCGAGACGGTCGAGGAAGCGCGTCGCTTGGCAGGGCTCTTCCTCGCCATGATCCGCGGCGAACAGCTCTCCGAGGAGGACCTGGAAGATCTGGACGAGGCCGCCCAGCTCCAGGACATCTCGCACATGCCCGCCCGCGTCAAATGCGCCGAGCTCGCCTGGCGCACCCTCGACGGCATGCTCGAGGGGCAAGCAAACCAGTAGCGTATGCCCCGAATCCAAGGTTTTTGATTGCCGAGCCGCCCGATACGGGCGGCTCTGTTTTTTCTAATGAGCGCGAACGCACAAAGTCCGCGCGTCCGGCACCCCGTCTGTCATTTACCACACAGCCAGACGCGAACACGGGCGTTTTCCACAGCACCAAAGGCCTGCGGCAGGGCCACGAGCACGCCTAGCATCGTCCCATGCCCCATCCAGCTGGGCTCCGATTCGCTTCGCGCCTGCTGCAGACGGGTCCCATAGGGAGCGGCGTGCATTTTTGCGAGTATTCAGCACGCCAAGCTGTGTGTATACGCATCGAAAGCGTTAATCAACGTCTCCAGGCGCATATATAGTGCGTTTTAGAACAAGCATCGTGGTCTCAGGGGCGCAAACATGAGCTTCGGGAGCGCATCGGCAGGCATAAATAGCTTCGGGGCCCGTATGTTGCAAAATTGCGACGGTAGTGGCAGTACCGCGATGCTGAAAACTCCATTTTTTGCACGGCGCAGATGGGGGTAGGCACGGGCAAACCCGGACTGAGCCCTTATTTTATGCAAGATGGCGATTGTTCTAAGCATATTAAGAAGTGCAGTTGCCGCACCAAGCTTTTGAACGCTTGTTGCGGCGTATGGACGACCCCATCTGCGGCGCACAGGCGACCCTACATCACGTTTCCGCCAGTCCGCATCGCCGTCCGCGCGCGGGCACGCACAATACGAGAGACGGTACTTTTGCCAATCCCGGTATAGCGCTCAATCTGGCGCACCGTGAAACCGGCATCGTGCAATCCAAAAATAACGGTATCGCGCTGCGCCGGCGGTGCGGCTTTAACCCCGCGAAGCGGAACCCCGAGTTCCTTAGCCATCTTGCCGGCAAAGGCGTGGCGTTCCCACTCCGTCTCTTTCATATCGCCCAGCGCTGGCTCGCCGCCGTCGGGCGTCGAAAGTGAATAGGCAATAAAGCCCTCGGCAGAACCAAAGAGCTCAAGCACGCAAGAAGGATCAGAAAATCCCCTCGCGACATCAGCCGCGTCACCGTCGTAAGCGCGCAAATGCTCCGCAAAGCTGCTCCAGGGATAACGCTCGATTAGGCCAACGCCCGCCTCCTGTGGATCGGCGTGTACGGAGCGAATAGCCTCCATCACCTGCCAGTCGGTATCGAGCGAGCGCCGGTCAAAACGGTTCTGGAACAGATGACCTGTGCGCCCCGTGCGTTTATTGAACCGCCGCGCGTACGTCAAAAGCAGCCGGTGCATCGCCGCGCTCATCGCGTCCTCGTAATCTGCAAGCACCAGATGCACGTGATTGCCCATAAGGCACCAGGCGATAACCGTCACGCCCGCCTCGCGGCAGCACTCGCGCATCAGCTCCAAAAACTCCCACCGGTCTTCATCGCCCTCAAAGATGAGCTGCTTGCCCACACCGCGGGCACAGACATGGTAAAAGCCGGTAACCGTTCTCCAAACGCGCTGCATGGCGCTCCCTTCGCCGGGATCTGATTGCCATCCAATACAGCACGATTGAAGCGTGCCATCAAAACATTCACGCAAAACAATACACTCGCGCGGCCAAAGGCAGTAAACGGGCGGCGAACGGCACCGTTGCAACAGGTCAACCCCTGCAACGCTTACAAGAGCTGACCAAAAGCTTGCCCAAGACGAACCCCCTCTACGGAAATTCGCGACCACAGAACATATAGTTAAACCGTTTCAATTAAAACTTCCGGACTTCTCGCTACGAAAACTGAGCCGTTCGCCGAATATTCCGTGCATTTCGCGGTATTATAGGGGCTGCATGTCATGTCCCTTTCGAAGGGTCGCCCGGCAATCGCCAGCCACGACCCCCAGACGGGACGCCAACACGATAGAGAGGAGAGGCATGCAGTACTCACAGGAAGTGGAGAACATGTGCCCCGTTGCCAAGGGTGCATACCACGGCCCCGCACCCATCCCCGAGGAGGGCAAGTGGGTCCAGGCTAAGGAGATTTCCGACATCTCCGGTCTTACGCACGGTGTGGGTTGGTGCGCACCTCAGCAGGGCGCCTGCAAGCTCACGCTGAACGTCAAGGACGGCATCATCGAGGAGGCCCTCGTTGAGACCATCGGCTGCTCGGGCATGACCCACTCTGCTGCCATGGCTTCCGAGATCCTTCCCGGTAAGACCATCCTCGAGGCCCTCAACACCGACCTCGTCTGCGACGCCATCAACGTTGCTATGCGCGAGATCTTCCTGCAGATCGTTTACGGCCGCAGCCAGACCGCGTTCTCCGAGGGCGGCCTGCCCGTGGGCGCCTCCCTCGACGACCTCGGCAAGGGCCTTCGCTCTCAGGTCGGCACCATGTTCGGCACCAAGGCCAAGGGCGCTCGTTACCTTGAGCTCGCTCAGGGCTACGTCACCCGCATGGCTCTCAACGACAAGAACGAGATCATCGCATTCGAGTTCCTGAACCTCGGCAAGTTCACCGACGCCGTCAAGGCCGGCAAGACCCCCGAGGAGGCCATCGCTGGCGCTATGGGCCACTATGGTCAGTGGGAGAACGCTGCCAAGTACATCGACCCGCGCACCGACGAGGAGACTCACTCCGTCGCCAGCGTGTTCCCGGTTCACGAGTAGAAAGGGAGGGAAATAACTATGACTGTTACGTTCGAAGGTTACGAGCGCCGCGCTGACAAGATCAACAAGTGCCTCGCCGACAACGGCATCGCCTCCCTCGAGGAAGCTCTGCAGATCTGCACCGACAAGGGCTTCAACCCGCGTGAGATCGTCAACAACACCCAGTCCATCGCCTTCCAGAACGCCGAGTGGGCCTACACCCTCGGTTGCGCTCTCGCTGTCAAGCGTGGCGCCAAGACCGCTTCTGAGGCTGCCGCCATCATCGGCGAGGGCATCCAGGCCTTCACCGTTCCCGGCTCCGTCGCCGAGGACCGCAAGGTCGGTCTGGGCCACGGCAACCTGGGCGCTATGCTGCTCTCCGACGACACCGAGTGCTTCGCCTTCCTGGCTGGCCACGAGTCCTTCGCTGCCGCTGAGGGTGCTATCGGCCTGGCTCTGAACGCCAACAAGGCTCGCAAGAAGCCGCTGCGCGTCATCCTCAACGGTCTGGGCAAGGACGCTGCTCAGATCATCGCCCGCATCAACGGCTTCACCTACGTGAAGACCCAGTTCGACTACTACACGGGCGAGCTCAAGGTCGTCGAGACCATCCCCTACTCCGATGGTCCCCGCGCTGCCGTTAACTGCTACGGCTCCGACGACGTCCGCGAGGGCGTTGCCATCATGTGGCACGAGAACGTCGACATCTCGATCACCGGTAACTCCACCAACCCCACGCGCTTCCAGCACCCCGTCGCTGGCACCTACAAGAAGGAGCGCCTCGAGGCTGGCAAGAAGTACTTCTCCGTCGCTTCTGGTGGCGGCACTGGCCGTACCCTGCACCCGGACAACATGGGCGCCGGCCCTGCCTCTTACGGCATGACCGACACCATGGGTCGCATGCACTCCGACGCCCAGTTCGCCGGTTCTTCCTCCGTGCCTGCGCACGTCGACATGATGGGTCTCATCGGCATGGGCAACAACCCCATGGTCGGTGCCACCGTCGCCTGCGCTGTCGCCGTCGAGGAGGCCCTCAAGGCCTAATCGCGCCCGCGCGATGCTCATATAGTTGAGCTTTGGAGCCGCTACCTTTCGAGGTAGCGGCTCTTTTTGTTTGCGCTGCTGCAGGGTGGCTAACGCCAATATATCAGTTGGGGCGATATACGAGATGTGATGAAATGGAGCATCAGAACGCCCATGACGCCCACCTGCCATATGTGCCCTTTACCGATTTGCCGAGTCTTTGCGGCCCCATTGCCGATCACCAGTGCGACAATGCGCCGGACGAGAAAGGAATCCGATGGAATCGACTGATGTACTGGTAATTGGATCTGGCATTGCGGGACTTTGCGCCGCCATCGAAGCGGCACGCACGGGTGCAACCGTCACTGTGGCAAGCGCCGGCAAGACTATGAGTGGATCGAGCTTCTTCCCCGGAACCTGGGGCCTGGGGCTTATCGGACCCGTTAACGAAGACGACGAACAAGACCTCATCGACACCATCCAGACCGTTGGTGGCGGCGTCGCCGACCCCGAGCTTGTCCAGACGTTTGTCCGCGGCATTCCCCAGGCAATTACATGGCTCGAACGGGATCTGGGTGTTGAACTTCAACGCCCACAAAATGCCGAGAGCGCCCAGCAAAAGCAGTTTATCCCCTGCTTTGACCACAAGACGCGCATGTGGCGCAGCCTCACCCGCAAACCCCTTGAGGACGCTCTGACGACCCGAATCCAGTCACTCGGCATTCGCCTGCTCCCCCGCTATGAGCTTATCGACCTTGTTGAGGACACGAACGGTAGAATAACCGGAACCGTGCTCTACGACCTCACCGAAAATCGAATCGTGCCCTTTGCTGCCAAGGCCACGATCATCGCAACCGGTGGCACAGGCGGCCTGTTCGAGCGCAGCCTCACTTCCGCCGACGTGCTCAGCTCATCACAGGCTATCGCGCTGGCGCACGGTGCGTCCCTTACTAATATAGAGTTCATGCAGATGATGCCCGGCTTTATAGAGCCCAAGCGAAACCTTGTTTTTAACGAGAAGACCTGGCGCTACGTCAAGTTCGACCAGCCGGTCGATATCGCCGACGATAAGCTCGACAATCTGCTCGAGCAACGCTCCGGATATGGTCCCTTCACTTCGCGTCTGGATTCTCGCGCTATCGACCTAGCCATCGACCAAGCGGGAGCCGAAGGCCTGGCACTCCACTACGACTTCCCCCGCGAGGACGTCCCCGAGTTTGTGCAGACCTTTGCCACCTGGCTACAAGACGAGCACGGCATCGCGCCGGCCGACGAGATGCGCGTGGCGATGTATGCCCACGCCGCCAACGGCGGTATCAAAATCGACAAGACCGCGTACACGGGCGTTGAGGGCCTCTACGCCTGCGGTGAGGCAACAGGCGGCATGCACGGCGCCGACCGCATCGGCGGCTTGTCGAGTGCCAATGGCATCGTATTCGGGCGCATCGCGGGCGCATCGGCAGCTCGAGCAGCGCTGGACGCTCCCGAGGCGGCCGCTCCGATGGATATCGCCCTCCCTCAGTATGGCATTGCCACAACAGATGCCGAACGCCTGACACACAGCCTTAAGCACACGATGAGCACCTATTGCATGATCAACAGGACCGAAGCAGGTCTATCCAAGGCCCTGCAACAGCTTGAAAGCCTGAAAGACGAGGCAACGGCGCTGAGCAAGCCGCATGCCAATGACAGCGAGATCGCAGCCCTCGCCCGCCTGCAATCGCAGAATCAGCTGGCAACGGAGATGGTCAAAGCCATGCGCAAGCGGACCGAAAGCCTGGGTTCGCACTATCGATCGAATTAAACTGGACACCTATCTAGAGCAGAGCACAACTAATCGATATCTATGGGCCCCGTGACCTCGAAGTGGCACGGGGCCCATTCGTGTCCGCACGGCAGCGTATCCTTATTCTGAGTACAGAGCGGGCAAAGCGCGCATAGACAATAGATCAGCGAGGAGGAGATATGGACAGTAGAGATATCGAGAAGTGGCGTGTCAAACTTGATAGCTACGCCAATGTGGAAGACGGCGTTGAGTATTGGCTCGCACGCGATTTAATGGAACCCATGGGGTACACTCGATGGGAGAACTTTGCCGAAGTTGTTAAGAGGGCAAAAGTCTCGTGCGAAACAAACAAAACTCCAGTTGATTCCCATTTTCGTGACACCACGAAAATGGTAACTGCCGGTGTCGCCGCTCGCGCGGTTAAAGACTACAAACTTACGCGCTATGCATGCTATTTAATCGCCCAGAACGGAGATTCAAACAAGCAAGAAATCGCGCTCGCACAGGCGTACTTCGCCGTGCAGACGCGCCGCCAAGAGCTCATAGAGCAGCGCTTCGCAGAGATTCAGCGCTTGCAGGCGCGCCACTCGCTATCTGATTCAGAGAAACAGCTCTCGGGTATTGCGTTCAAACGCGGCGTGGACTCCAAAGGATTCGCGATCATCAAGTCGAAGGGCGATGAAGCGTTATTCGGCGGCAGAAGCACGGCGGAAATGAAGCAACAGCTCGGCGTATCCAAGAGCTCGGCATTGGCGGACAGGCTAGCCGATGTTCTCATCAAAGCAAAGGACCTTACGAACTCGATGACAGCCTTCAACGCCGAGGAACACGACCTGTACGGTCTGGACCAGATCAAGCAAGAGCACATCGAGAACAACACAAGCGTGCGTGGCAGCCTCATCGACCGCGGAATTGTACCCGAGAACCTACCGCCTGCCGAAGATACAAAGAAGCTCGAACGTCGCGTGAAAGCAGACGAGAAAAAGCTCAAGGAGGGTACAGACGGATTCACCGACCCCCAGGGCAGGCTCGACTTGTAAAGCGTCTGCGCCCTTACGGGTTCGGCCCCATGCGAGGTTAATAAAAAAGACGGCCAACTTTCGCTGACCGTCTTAACATGCTTTGGTGGGCCGTCAGGGGGTCGAACCCTGGACCTTGGGATTAAGAGTCCCCTGCTCTACCAACTGAGCTAACGACCCGATATCAACACGAAGCAAGAACTGGGGTGGGTAAAGGGACTCGAACCCTCGACCTACGGGACCACAACCCGTCGCTCTAGCCAACTGAGCTACACCCACCGTGTCCTGTGCGCTTCGCGCTCGACTATTATTGCAAGGAACGCCACGCGATGCAAGCCCCAATTTTCAAGAATTTTGAAAAGAGTTTTTCGAGGCCGTTTCGAGCAAATCCCACCGGTTCCATAGGAGTAAACTTGCTCCACCCAATGCTCGAAAGGATAGGCATGAAAGAACTCTCCAACCGCACGGCGGCGTTTACCGATTCGGTCATCCGCCGCATGACGCGCATCTCCAACAAGTATGGTGCCGTCAACCTGTCGCAGGGCTTCCCCGACTTTGATCCCCCGGCGCAGCTGCTCGATAGCCTCAGCACCATCGCCACCGATCCCAAGCCGCTCTATCACCAGTACTCCATCACCTGGGGCTCCCAAGCCATGCGTGAGGCGCTTGCCGCCAAGCAGGAGCATTTTATGGGCATGCCGGTGAACCCCAACGAGAATATCGTAGTCACTTGCGGCTCCACCGAGGCCATGATGGCCGCCATGATGACGGTCGCAAACCCCGGCGACAAGGTCGTCATCTTCTCGCCATTCTACGAGAACTACGGCGCCGACACGATCCTCTCGGGTGCCGAGCCCATCTACGTGCCGCTTAACCCACCTGCGTTCGACTTTGACCGCGAGACACTCGAGGCGGCCTTCCGCGACAACGATCCCAAGGCCATCGTCCTGTGCAACCCTTCCAACCCCTGCGGCAAGGTCTTTACGCGCGAGGAGCTCACCTTTATCGCCGACCTCTGCAAACAGTACGACGCCTACTGCATTACCGACGAGGTATACGAGCACATCGTCTACGCGCCCCACGAGCACGTCTATATGGCCACGCTGCCCGGCATGTTCGATCGAACCATCAGCTGCAGCTCGCTGTCCAAGACCTACTCCATCACCGGCTGGCGCCTAGGCTACACCATCGCTCCCGCCGAAATCACCGAGCGCATCAAAAAGGTCCACGACTTCCTCACCGTAGGCGCCGCCGCTCCCCTGCAAGAAGCCGTCGTCACCGCCCTCAACTTCGACGACAGCTATTACCAGGAGGTCCTCGACCTCTACACCGCCAAGCGCGACCTGTTCTGTCAGGGACTCGACAGCATCGGCCTTACGCACAACGTGCCGCAGGGCGCCTACTACGTGATGATGGATATCTCGGAGTTTGGCTATGACAGCGACCTCGACTTCTGCGAGGATTTGGCCTCCAAGGTGGGCGTGGGCGCCGTTCCGGGCTCGAGCTTCTTCCGCGAGCCCGTCAACCATCTGATTCGTTTCCACTTTGCCAAGCGAGACGAGACGCTCAACGCTGCGCTTGAGAACCTCAAGTCGCTACGTGATAAAATCAACCCGCGCGGGTAAGGACGGCCCGGCAACTAAAGTAACCAAAGAAGCCCCGCATCGCCCGCCGCGTTGCGAGGCTTCTTTTTATAGCGCTTTCTTAAATGGTTTAGAGCGCTATATTTTAGTCACGGAGCAACTCATCCCGGAGAGAGGAATACTATGGCAGAGCAGCAGCTTATCGGAGCGCTCGAGGCCGGCGGCACCAAGATGGTCTGCGCCACGGGCTATGCGGACGGCACGGTCCTGGAGCGTGAGCAGATCGCGACCACGACTCCGCAGGAGACCGTCGAGGCCGTCAACGCATGACTTGCCGACAAGGGCATCGCCGCGCTGGGCATCGGCGCCTTTGGCCCCACCGCAGTCAACCCTGCCTCGCCCCAATACGGCAAGATCCTGGAGACGCCCAAAACGGCATGGCGCTACTTCGACCTGCTGGGCACCATCCAAAACGAGCTCAATATTCCCTGCGGCTACGACACCGACGTCAACGTCGCCTGCCTGGGCGAGGTCACCTTTGGTTGCGCCCAGGGCCTCACTGACGTGGTGTATCTGACCATCGGTACCGGCGTGGGCGCTGGCGTGCTCTCGGGCGGTAAGCTCGTGCACGGCATGATGCATCCCGAGGCTGGCCACATCCTGGTCACGCGCGACCCGCGCGACACCATTGGCGAGCACAGCGCCTGCCCCTTCCATGACAACTGCCTCGAAGGCCTCATCGCCGGCCCCGGCGTTAGAAAGCGCTGGGATGGCAAGAGCGCCGGAGACATGGCTGATGACCCGGAAGCCATGGACCTGCTCGCCGGCTATCTGGCACAGGCACTCATGACCTACACGCTGTGCTACGCGCCGCAAAAGATCATCATCGGCGGCGGCGTGGCCGACCACACTCCCATCGTGCCGCTCGCACGCAAAAAGTGTGCCGAGATGCTCAACGGCTATATCGTCACGACCGAGGTCAACGACATCAATAACTACATCGTCAACAACAGCCTCGAGGGCAAGCAGGGCGTTATGGGCTGCCTGGCCCTGGGCGCACAGGCGCTTCAGTAGCAGATGAACCCACAGGGCGTGGCGCGCCCGGCAAATCCGACCTACGAAACGACGCCACCACGCCTCATATAAGCCCTCAAATAAAAAAGGCCGCCTAGGACCAAACAATACGTCCTAGGCGGCCTTTTTGGCGCACATCAGCGACCGTAAGAGATATCGGAGCACAACGCCCGTTGCCGCTCCACAGCAGTCGATCATCACATCGGTGATCATGCCGGCGCGTCCCGGCACAAAGAGCTGAATCGTCTCGTCAATCGAAGGAATCAGCAGCAGGAACACCGCCGTGGGCAGCAGCACGTCAAAGGTGCGCCGGCCCTCAAAATCAAAGGCGTGCGTTGCCAGGATGCCGAGCACCATATACTCGGAAAAATGCGCGCACTTGCGAACAACAAAGTTGGTCACCCATTCATATGGAAGTCCCACGCCGTGCAGGAAACCGCGGATAGCTTCCATGACCGTTAGGCTCAGTGAGCCCGACCCCGAGCCGGGAACCAGCGAATTGCCCCAGATCAAGAGCGCCATCAGGCAGGTTACGACCGCCCATTTTCGATTGATCTTAACCATGCAGAAGTTATGCCTCCGCGCGGAGCGGCGCGAAGCTGGCGGTACCGCCCTCGATAACGCTCAGATAAGCACGGCCCGTACGCTTGGCGGTAGAGGACTGAAGACGCTCGATCTCTTCCTCGAGGATCTGATTGACGCGCTCGTGACGACGATTTTCCATAATGCCGGCGGCAATAGCCTCGGCCCGCTCGATGCTCTCACGCGAGATACGGGCAGTATCCTCGGGGAACACAGCGCTGTGACGGCCGACATAGGCGGGGGCAGCAGGCTGAGGGGCAGCGACGGGAGCGGGGGCTGAAACAGGAGCAGGCTCGTCAATCTCATCCAGAATCGCGGTGGCGGCGGCCCACATACCCTCGTGGCCCGAGTAATCGGCCATGGGGACATCAACCTCGAGCGAGGCGTCCGGAAGGTCGCCGGTGTCGATGCGATCTTGGGCATCAATCGATGCGGTGATGGCTGCAGGCTCATCGAGGTCATCGAGATCGATGTCCGCGACACCGGAGATGATAGGCATGCTGGCGAGGTTTGCGTTGTACGGCGCAGCCTCGGCCGCCTGCTGCCGGGCAGGAGCGCCCCAAAGCGAGCTTTCGGCGGCGCGGCGGGCGGCAACGGCCTCCTCGTCCGCGGCCATGGCTTCATCAACGTACGAATTGTTGGCAGAAGCGTTCGCGTCCGCCGAGGTAGCGCTGCAGGCGTTATTGGCTGCCGCGTTGGCAACGAGTGCCACGAAAGCCGCCGTGCTGCCCGCAGGGGCGGCCTGGGAGCCCGACACGGCGCGTGCCGCAGCGGCGATGTCATCGCGATTGAAGGAGCCGGTCTGCCCGCCGTTGGTGAGCTCGTCGATGGCGACTTGATAGACGTCGCGCGAGCGCGCAGGGTCGCAGCTAACCGGCGAATCGTCGTCGAGCATGCTGTCGATCATGGACCAAGCCTCGGCCTCGTCCATAGCATCTGCGGCTCGAGCGATGGTAGGGACACCATCGTCGGCATGACGGCGTTGGAACGCACCAGTCAGGCCGGAAAGGAATGCCGAGGTAGACTGCTCCGACTGAGCCTGAAAAGCAGAAGCCGCAGCGTATGGAGTCGCATCCTGCTGCTGAGCTGGAATCGAGGCGGTCTTGAACTCGCTTTGATGCTGATTGAGATTGGCGGCACCGCCCATGGCATCGGGCTGGAACAGACGCTCTTCACGCTGCGCACGATACTCGGAGATACCCAGCGAGGCGGCATAGATACCCACGCCCGCCACCGCGCCCACGGCGAAGGGAACCGCACCCGCCACGACCGTCTCGTTCACCGACGAAAACGGCAGCGTCGCGGCATACATAACCACGGGAGCGGCAAGGCCGATCCCGCACGAAAGTCCGGCAAGGACTGCTCGTTGTGTTGCATCAGAAGAAGCCATGAGCTCTCCCCATCTTCCAGCACCCAAATCGCATCATTCAGTTGGCTGCGCGAGAGAAGATGAAGCGGGACATGCGTCCCAAAGCAACGGTATATGGTTCGTTTCATCTGCGTTTTCCGTCGCGAAGCTTAAAAGTTATTATGCGAAACCGACCCTCCGATTGCAAGCGGCGATGCCGGATTGTGGCTCGAAAACCGCTGCTTGTCGGTCATAAGGTCAAAAAATGTTGCCGAGTGGCACCATAAAGAAAGGGCCGGGATATAAACCCCGGCCCTATTGCCCATTCTTATGGCAGCTTTGCGCGCAGTTATGGTCTAAAACGTCTGCTCGTAATCACTGTGTTTTTTGGCCGAACGCACCAGGAACTCCTGGTTGGTGTTGGTGCCCTTAAGACCCTTGATAAACGACGCCGCCGAGCGCTCGGTATTGTTCATGCCGGCGAGTATGCGACGCAGGCCAAAGACAAACGGGCGCATCTGCTCGTCGACCAGCAGGTCCTCGTTGCGCGTACCGGAGGCAACGGGATCGATGGCCGGGAAGATGCGACGATCGGCAAGGTCGCGGTCGAGCTTGAGCTCCATGTTACCGGTGCCCTTGAACTCCTCAAAGATGACCTCGTCCATCTTTGAGCCGGTGTCGATGAGGGCGGAGGCAAGAATGGTAAGCGAGCCGCCGTTCTCGATGTTGCGGGCTGCACCCAGGAAGCGCTTGGGCGGATACAGGGCCGCCGAATCGACACCGCCCGAAAGGATACGGCCCGAAGCGGGCGCCGCCAGGTTGTAGGCGCGGGCAAGACGCGTGATGGAGTCGAGCACCACCACGACATCGCCGCCCAGCTCCACGATGCGCTTGGCGCGCTCGATGACGAGCTCGGCCACGCGGGTGTGGTTGTCGGCGGGCATATCGAAGGTCGAGGCCACGACCTCGCCCTTGATGGAGCGCTGCATATCGGTGACCTCTTCGGGGCGCTCGTCGACGAGCAGGCAGATCAGGTGCACCTCGGGGTTGTTAATCGAGATAGACTGGCAGATCTTCTTGAGGATCGTGGTCTTGCCGGCCTTGGGCGGCGACACGATCAGGCCGCGCTGGCCCTTGCCGATCGGCGACACGATATCGATGGCGCGACCGGTGATGGAGTCCTTGCCGTGCTCCATACGCAGCGGCTCGTTGGGATAGACCGGGGTCAGATCGCCGAACTTGGGGCGGTTGCGGATCTGCTCGGGATCCAGCCCGTTGACGGTCGTGATCTTGGCGAGGCCGGCGCGCTTGTCGCCGCCGCGCGAGGGGCGCAGGGAGCCCTCAATGACATCGCCCGTGCGCAGGCGCGCGGAGCGGATGAGGTAAGCCGGAACGAAGGCGTCGTCGTTGGACTTCATATAGCCATGGGCATGGATGATGCCGGAGCTGTCCGGACGAATCTGCAGGATACCCTTAATGTCGCGGAAGCCCTCGGCCTTCGCGGCGGTGGTGTAGATCTCCTCGACGAGCTCAGCCTTCTTTTTGCCGGTCGTCTCGATCTCGAACTCTTTTGCCTTCTCGCGCAGCTCGGCGACCTTCATGGCCGCAAGCTCCTCGCGCGAAAGCGTGGGCTCGGTGGGGGCGGCGTTACGCTCCTTGTTGCGCTGCTTGCGGTCGCGCTGGCGGTTGCGGCGGTCGTTGTTGCGATCGTCCTTGCGCTCGTTGCGCTCGTCGTTGCGCTTGTGCTGGCGACGGTTGGGACGAGTGCCGTCTTCGCCCTCGGCGGGCGCGGCGCCATCGGTTGCGACGGCGTCAACATTGGCCGCAGCGGCGTCATTGGCCTCGGCGCCGGTATCGACCTGCGCTTCGACGCCAGCCTGCTGCTCGGCGGCCTTGGCCTTAGCGGACTTCTTACGGCCGCGCTTGGGTTTCTCGGACGCAGGCTGTTCGACGTCCTGGGGCTCGGCGGCATCAGCCGATGCATCGGCGGTCGTCTCGGCGGAATCCTCGGACGCGCCCTTCTTGGAGGCCTTAGCCTTGGACGTGCGCTTAGCAGCGGTGCGACGGCTGCGACCGGGACGGACGTCGGCGGGCTCGGCATCGGCGAGAGCGGCCTCGGAAGTCGTAGCATCCTGGACGGGTGCATCGGCAGCGGTTGCAGACTCGGCGGTCGCCGCAGCATCCCGAGCGGCGGCGGCTGCTGCTGCGGCCTTCTCTGCCTCGACAAAGGCCTTGGGCTTGCGACCGCGACGGTGCGGGCGCAAAGCCGGATCGACAACGGGAACTTCGTTGGCCTCGACAGGCGCAGCGGGCTCAACAGGCAATGTGCCCTCCCCTGCCGCGGAACGGACCGAAGCCTCAGTGAGCTCGGGGGCTACCTGTTCCGCAACTTGCTCGGCCTTAGCAGCCGTGCGGCGGCGTGTGCGCGGTGCCGGCTTCTCGGTCGGCAGGTCGGCGGCAGGGGTCTCGATGGCGGCAGGCGTCTCGGGCACAGACGGAGCTGCAAGCTCGGTCAGAGCCGCGGCCTCGCGCTCGGCAGCACGACGGCGGGCGCGCACCACCTGAGCCTCGCTAATCTGCGCCAACGCACGTGCCTGCGCGACCTCATCGGAAATCGGCGCCGAGGAGTCAGCTGCAACGGTGCGCTTGGCGCGCGTCGTGCGCGTGGTACGGCGCTTGGGCTTGGTGACCTCCTCGCCGTCAGCGGCAGGCTTGGCCGTGCGGCGCGCGAGCTTGGGCTTTGCCGGAGCAGCCTCCTCACCAGTTGCAGGCGCAGGCGTCGAAGCAGCCTTAGGCGTCTCGGGAGCCGAGGCTTGCGCGGGCGCCGCGACCTGGTCCGACGCAACCGGTGCAGCGGGAGCGGCTTGCGTCGTCGTTATTTCGTTTTCTTGCTGTTGATCAGACACAGTGTTTGCTCAACTTTCTTTTCAAGCCCTGTGATCACATGCTCCCTGCATAAACCTTCAGGGCGGCTAAACAGTCTAGTTCCGTTCAAAACGACGGACATCATTGATCTGTATCGAGATGATTGCGTCAACTACGCAGCGTTAGTGTAACACAACCGCCGCCACCTGCAACTTAGTCATTGGGGGCGTTCTTAAACGACTAGTCAAAAGGGACACTCTTTGGTCTACCACCCACAAATCAGACTGCCTCCGCCAAAACTATGGCGGTTTACTACGACGAATCGATCAACCGCGACCACTCCGAAACATGTTGAACTAAAAACCGCAGGTAGATGCCTTGCGCTTTTTTGCGAAAAGCCGGCGTGGTTGGAAATTCCCAATTCATCGTAGTAAACCGGCATAGTTTCGTATTTCCAGCAGTTCCAAATTCGTCAATACGTCGGCATTTGCGAAAAAAGCCCGACCTCCGTGGGAGATCGGGCTTATAGGGCTCAGTTAAACCAAACCTACACGGTCAAATGACCCGCAGGTTACATCTGCTCGGGCGCGGAAACGCCAACGAGGGTGAGCACCAGGGCGAGCGTCACGCGGACGGCATCGCAAGCGGCCAGACGGGCACGCGAAAGCTCGGGGTCGACGGGACGGCCCTCGCTCGGCAGCACCTGGCAGGCAGCGTAGAAGCTGTGGAAGTCACCGGCGAGTTCCTCGGCAAAGTGGGTCAGACGGAACGGGGCGCGATCGCGAGCACAGCTGGCGATCAGGTCGGTGAGCTCGTTGAGCTTGCGCGAAAGGGCGAGCTCGGTCGGGTCGGTCAGCAGCGAGTAATCGACGTTCTCACCGATGGCCTTGGCGGCAACGGCCTTCATGCCCATCTCGTCGGCCTGCTCGGCGGTAACGTCGGCGGCACGGCGCAGGATGGAGCACACGCGGGCGTGAGCATACTGCACGTAATAGACCGGGTTGGAGTTGTCGCGCTTCTTAACGGCCTCGATGTCGAAGTCGACCATCTGGTTGGAGCTCTTGGAGATGAGCGTGTAGCGAGCGGCATCGGAGCCGACCTCGTCGACGAGCTCCTGCAGGGTCACCATGGTGCCCTTGCGCTTGGACATACGGACGGGCTTGCCGTTACGCAGCAGGTTGACGAGCTGACCCAGCAGAACCTCAAACTTGCCGGGGTAACCCAGAGCGTCGCAGACGCAGCGGACGCGCTCGATGTAACCGTGGTGGTCGGCGCCCCAGATGTCGATGACGTGATCGACGCGCTGGAACTTATCCCAGTGATAGGCGACGTCGGAGGCGAAGTAGGTGTACTCGCCGTCGGACTTGATCAGGACGCGGTCCTTGTCGTCGCCCAGATCGGTGGAGCGGAACCACAGGGCGCCGTCCTTGGTGTAGAGGTAGCCCATCTTGTCGAGCTTCTCAAAAGCGCGGTCGACGGCGGAGGTGCCGGCGGTCTCGCCCTCGGTGTCCTTCACATACAGCGAGCGCTCGGAGTACCAACGGTCAAAGTCGCAGTTGACGGCGTGGCAGAGGTCGCGCATGTTGTCGACCATCTTCACGTAGCCGCGCTCACGGAAGCTCTCCATGCGCTCCTGCGGATCGGCGTCGACCCACTTGTCACCGTCGGTGCGCCAGAACTCGGCAGCCTCATCGATGATGTAGTCGCCGCCGTAGGAGTCCTTGCCCAGGGTCTCGGCAAAGTTGTCCTGATACGGATGGGTCTCGGGATGTTCGTCGTTCTCGTCGGCAACGAAGGCGTCGCGATCGGCGATCAGCAGCTTGTGAGCCTCGTCGATATCCACACCCTGCTTGGCAATGATATCGGCAAGCTGCATATAGCGCGTGCTGATGGAGTTGCCGAAGGTGTTCATCTGGGAGCCGTGATCGTTGATGTAGAACTCACGCTGGATGTCGTAACCGGCATGGTCCATGACGCGGCAAAGGGAGTCGCCCAGAGCGGCCCAGCGGCCGTGGCCGATGTGCATGGGGCCGACGGGGTTGGCGGAGACGAACTCGACCTGAGTCTTCAGGCCGCCGCCGACGTTGGACTTAGCAAAGTCCATACCCTTCTCGCGGGCCTCGCCAAAGATGGCGTTCTTGACGGCGACGGAGAGGTAGAAGTTGATGAAACCGGGGCCGGCGATCTCGACCTTCTCGATCGCGGGGTCCTCGGGCATATGGGCAACGACGGCCTCGGCGATCTTGCGCGGGGCGCAGTGAGCCAGCTTGGCGGACTTCAGAGCCATGGTGGAGGTCCACTCGCCATGAGAAGTATCAGCCGGTCGCTCGATAGCGCAATCGTCAAGTTCAAATGCGGAAAGGTCGCCGGCCTCCTGGGCCGCTGCAAGCGCAGCGCGTACCAGCTCTTCAATCTTCTCGGGCATAGATCCTCCTTGTGTTAAAGCCCCCGAGCTCTTGGTCACTCGTAGGGCAAAAGCCAGAGTTTGTAGCACTCTATCACAAGCGGTAGCTACTGTCGCAGGGTAAAGTTAATCGATATTGCATATGCACAAAAATGACTACAGCTCGCACAGGACCATTCAAAGATAGCGGTCTGCCTGCCGATTGTGCACCTGCCGAAAATGCATAAACATGTGCATGAGCTGCTCGGAATATCGAATACTCTTACCTATCGGAGTTGTGTGCTTTTCCTGCACAAAGTAATGGTTTGCGCACGTCAACGTGGTATTCTAGACATACGCAAATTCGTATAAGTTGGAGGTAGCATGTTCTCAATCGGTCAACACGTCATTCATCCGGGCCAGGGAGTCTGCACCGTCGTCGGTTTTAGGGACGACACGCCGCAGCCCATGTTGTTGCTCGAGACCAAGCAGGGACATGCGCAGACGATTCTCATGTACCCCGTGGCGCAGGCCGACCGCCTACATGCCGCCATCTCTCAGCAGGATGCCGAGCACCTGCTGAGCCACTACGACGAGCTGGAGTGCGACACCTTTACCGAGCGCAACAGCTCGCTTGAAGAGACACACTTTAAGCAGCAGCTCAAGCTGGGCGCGCCCGAGACGGTCCGTGTGGCCAAGACGATGATGCACCGCATCCGCCAGGCCGAGGAAGCTGATAAAAAGCCCAGCTCCTACTACATGCGCGTACTCAAGGAAGCCAAGCGCCGCTCCATCGAGGAGTTCGCCGTGGCCCTGGGCGTCACCGAAGAGGCCGCCGAAGCCCGCCTAGCCCAAGCCGCCCTCAACTAACCTGTCAAAAACCACCACAAAGGGGACAGGCACCTTTGTGGTGGTTTTCTTGTTCTAGTAGTATTCAATCTCATCGATACCCACGAGCACAAGGAGTCTGTTATGGCAGAGACGCTTACCGCCGGAATCACCCGCGACCGCGCATTCGAACTGCTCAACGAGCACAACAAGGATCCGTTCCACATCACCCACGGCGAAACGGTCGAGGGCACCATGCGCTACTTTGCGCGCGAGTTCGACCCCGAGAACGAGGAGTTTTGGGGCATCGTCGGTCTGCTGCACGACCTGGATTGGGAGGAGCATGAGGACGACCCCATGAACCACACCATCTATGCTGCCGAGATTCTTGAGGGCGAAGGTGCGTCTCCCGAGCTCATTCGCGCCATCCAGACGCACACGTCGGACTTCAACACCTCGCTGCCCAAACCCGAGCTGCAGATGGAAAAGATCCTGTTTGCCTGCGATGAGCTCACCGGCCTGATCGGCGCTGCAGTCATCATGCGCCCGAGCAAGAGCGTTATGGACTTTACGACCAAGTCGCTCAAGAAGAAGTTCAAGGACAAGCGCTTTGCCGCCGGCTGCTCGCGCGACGTGATTTCGCAGGGCGCCGAGATGTTGGGCTGGGAGCTCCCCGAGCTCTTTGACCGCACCATAGCGGCCATGCAGTCCTTCGCCCCCGACCGCGATACCTTCCAGGCCTAACCGCCCACGCCACCTAAAACCGCCACAAAGGGGACAGGCACCTTTGTGGCGGTTTTCGTTTACGAGGGGTTTAGGGGCGGACCTGGCCGGTGCCTCGGAGCTTGTATTTGTAGGTGGTGAGGGCCTCGGCGGCAAAGGGGCCGCGGGCGTGGAGCTTTTGGGTCGAGATGCCAATCTCGGCGCCCAGGCCAAACTCGCCGCCGTCGGTGAAGCGCGTGCTGGCGTTGGCATACACGGCCGAGGCATCGACCGCATCCAGGAAGCGCTCGCAAGCGTCCGCGTCCTCGGCGATGATGGCCTCGGAATGCATGGTGCCATAGCGGTTGATGTGTGCGATGGCCTCGTCCTCGTTCGCCACGACCTTCACGCTCATCTCGAGCGCCAGGTACTCGCGGCCCCAATCCTCCTCGGTCGCGACCACGTAGTCGTCGCCCTCGGCAAGACCGGCGTCGGCGCATGCGACGCACGTGGCCTCGTCGCCGTGAATGAGCACGCCGTGGTCGTGCAGCACAGCCACAGCCGCGGGCAAAAACGCGTCGGCCACGGCGCGGTCGACCAGCAGCGACTCGGCGGCATTGCACACGCCCACGCGCTGGGTCTTGGCATTGACGATAATGTTGAGCGCTTTATCAAAGTCGGCCGACTCATGCACGTAGATGTGACAGTTGCCCGTGCCCGTCTCGATCACCGGTACGAGCGACTCGCGCACACAACGCTGAATCAGGCCCGCACCGCCACGCGGAATGAGCACATCGACGATGCCGCGGAGCTTCATGAGCTCGCCGGTGGCCTCGCGGTCGGTAGACTCGATCATCGACACGGCCTCGCGCGGGAAACCCTGGGCCTCAAGCGCATCGGCCAGCTGCTCGGCAATCATGGCGCACGAGTGATAGGCCAGCGAACCGCCGCGCAGGATGCAGGCGTTGCCGGTGCGGATGCAGATGCCAGCGGCGTCGGCCGTCACGTTGGGGCGCGCCTCGTAGACCATGGCGACCAGGCCCAGCGGCACACTCACACGCGTAAGGTCCACGCCACTCGCAAGCACACGGTGATCGAGCACACAGCCGACGGGATCGGGCAGCTCAGCGAGCTTCTCCAGGCCGGCGGCCATGCCCTCAACGCGCTCGGGCGTTAACAGCAGACGGTCGAGGAGCCCTGCCGAGGTGCCCGCATCGCGCGCGACAGACATATCGAGCTCGTTGGCAGCAACGATGGAATCGACGCCGTCGCGCAGCGCCGCGGCCATGGCGCGCACGGCCTCCTGGCGCTGGGCATCGCTCGCCGTGGCAAGCGCGCCCGAAGCGGCCTTGGCCTCAACGGCAAGATCGTGAACGTACGTGGCTATATCGACCGACATGGACGGCCCTTTCTCTTAGATGTTTGCCAACCATGGTAGCCGATTTATGCGCATCCTCGCCGACGGCGGTAGAATTGGTCAACCCGAAACACCGCAACGAATGGAAGCAATACATGGCGCTCATCACTTCGTACCACGTCCCCGGCCTGTATGTCGAGGACCACAGCATCGATGTCCCTCTCGACTGGCGCGGCCTTGAGCCAATGCTTTTGGCCGTCGGCAGCACCATGCGCCGCGGCGCCATGCCGGCGCCCATCGCCGGCGCGCCCGAGAGCATCAAACTCTTCTACCGCGTGGTTTGCGCGCCCGACCGAATCAACGACGACCTGCCGCTCCTCCTCTTTTTGCAGGGCGGCCCCGGCGGCGAGAGCCCGCGTCCGCTGTCACCCACAAGCGATGGCTGGATCGAGGAGGCCGTCAAGCACTTCCGCGTGGTCCTTCCCGACCAGCGCGGCACCGGACGCAGTAGCTGCGTGGACGGACGCACCATCGCGGCGCTAGGTGATCGCGCCGAGGCAGCAGGCGCCAATGCCGCCCGCTCGCAGGCGGACTTCCTCAAGCGTCACCTCGCCAGCTCAATCGTGCGCGATTTTGAGTATCTGCGCCTGGTGGGCTTTGGGGGCAAGCCCTGGGTCACGCTCGGCCAGAGCTACGGCGGCTTTTTGACGTTGAGCTATCTGTCGCTCTTCCCCGAGGGCGTGGCGGCAAGCTTTACCTGCGGCGGCATTCCGCACGTGCCGACGAGCGCCAGCGAGGTCTATGCGCACACCTTCCCGCGCATGGCAGCCAAGACGCAGCAGTATTATGACCGCTACCCCGCTGACGTCGAGCGCGTGGCAGCCCTGGCCGATGCGCTCGAGGCCCAGAAGCCCGTGCTGCCCGACGGCTCGCCGATGACGGTCGAGCGCCTACAGCTCATGGGCAGCGACTTTGGCATGAAGCCGAGCTTTGAGCGCATGCATTGGATTATCGATCACGCTTTTGTTGATGGCGACGGCACGCTGACCTGCGACGCCTCGGTATCTGACAGCTTTTTGATGCGCGCCTTCGAGCGCACCAACACGCGCACGAATCCGCTGTACTGGACGCTGCAGGAGTTCATCTACGCCGACGGCGATACCATGCCCATTCGCTGGGCCGCGGCAGAAGAGAAGGCACACCGTGCCGAGTTCGACACGCTCGCGCGCCCGCTCATGTTTACCGGCGAGGCCATGTTCCCGTGGATGTTTGAGCAAATGCCCGAGCTTAAGCCGTTTAAACCCGCCATGGACCTGCTGATGGAAGACACCAGCTGGGACAAGATCTACGACCCGCAGCGACTGGCGTGCAACGAGGTGCCCCTGCAGGCCGCGGTGTATTTCGACGACATGTACGTCGATTCGGGCATGCAGCTCGATACGCTCAGCCGCGTGGGTAACTCGCATGCCTGGGTGACCAACGAGTTCGAGCACGACGGTCTGCACGGCAGCGTGGTGTTCAAGCACCTCTTCGACGAAGCGCTCAACCGCGGAGACCTGCGCCGGATCTTCTAACAAAAGAGAGTCCCAAAGTGCCGGCACAAAAGGAAAGTCCCCAGGTGCCAGATTAATGAAGTCATTGCAGAAAGAGGACAGAAAGCGAAAACGCCCCTAAGCGAGCAAGGTGACGTGAAAGAGGAGGGCATTGACCTTTTGGTCATGCCCGACGATTGAACGTCAGATTGCCGCTTAGGGGCGTTTGCAGCGTCAATTGGTTAGGCGAAGACGATTAAATTATCCCTGTGTATCGCGGGCTTCTCGGCTAGGTCTGCCAGTAGACGGTTGCCGGCAATCTGGTCCTGGCGGCGGCCGGCCGCAAGCTCCAACACGTCAGAATCGGCCTCAGCGATACCACGGGCGACAACCATGCCACTCGGGTCGCACACGTCGAGCACATCGCCCTCGGCAAACTGGCCATCGACCTCGCGAATACCAACCGCAAGCAAGGAAGAACCACGGCTAACCAGCGCCTTCGCAGCACCATCATCGACCGTCACCGAGCCATGCGCCTTGTCACCCAGTGCGATCCACAGCTTGCGGGGCGCGATGTCCAGGCGCTCAGCCGGCGGATCGAACAACGTACCCACGCTCTCGCCGCGGGCCAGACGCACGAGCGCATCGGGCTCCTCGCCCGAGCAAATCACGCTTTGAATGCCCGCCGTCATCAGAATGCGGCTCGCGCGAATCTTTGTGATCATGCCGCCCGTGCCCACCGAAGTCGAAGAATCGCCCGCCGAGGCGATGATCTTGGCATCGATCTTATGCACGACCGGGACGAACTCGGCCGTGGGGTCCTCGTGCGGATTGGCGGTATAGAGGCCATCGATGTCCGAGAGCGTCACGCACAGATCGGCAGAAACCAGGCAGCTCACAAGCGCCGCCAGCGTGTCGTTGTCGCCGAACTTGATCTCATCGACAGTAACGGTGTCGTTCTCGTTGACGACCGGCACCACGCCCAGCTCCACCAGGCGCAGCAGGGCGTCGCGCGCGTGCAGGTAGGACGTGCGGCGCGCCGTGTCGTGGCGCGTGAGCAGCACGAGCGAGGTGAGCAGGTCGCGCGCATGGAACTCCTCGTCGTAGGCCGACGAGATGATGCACTGACCGGCCGAGGCGCAGGCCTGCAGGCTCGGCAGGTCACCGACCGGCTTACGGTCGAAGCCCAGCACGGGATAGCCGCAGGCAATGGCGCCCGAGCTCACCACGACCAGGCGCCAGCCAAGCTCGCGCAGCGCTGCGGCCTGGTCGGCAAGCCCGCCGATAAAGGCGCGGTTGACCTTGCCGTCGGCGCCCACCACCGTGGACGAACCGATCTTTACCACCATCGTTTTATAAGAAGTCGTCATACGTCAAACCAATCAACTGTTCAGCGAACGGGCGAACGGGCAACGAGAAAATGATCCGTTTTCCTCCGTCCCCAAGGGATCATTTTGCCCAGGGAAAGGCAGAAGCCGCGGCCATGTTCTTGCGCACGAGCTCGTCGCGCACCTGAGCCAGGCCCTGCTCCATGCCCACCACATAGGTCTGCGGGTACAGGAAGCGCTTGAAAGCTGCGTCCAGATGGTCAAGTGCCCAGGCGCAACGCTCGCGCGCGTCCTCGATGCTCTCGCGAGGAGCCACCGCGCTGCCGTCGCGCACAATCGGCACCAGCAGCTCGCGATACTCCAGCTCGGAAACGTCGGTCACCAGCGCCGCATCGTTTACGGCCACGAGGGTATTGCCGCGCGCGGCGCCCTCCCCTGCCAGATGGTCCTCGTCATAAATCATGTCGCAGACTGGGCCGCCAAAGCCATCGTAATAACGGCGCACGCGTTGCACACCCGGGATCGTGCGCTTGTAGGGCTGCTCGGAGAGCTTGACCACCGGCGTCCATGGATCTGCCTCGCTCGCACGGCGGGCGGCGAGCTTGTACACGCCGCCCAGCGCCGGCTGGTCGTAGCAGGTCGCGAGCTTGGTGCCCACGCCAAAGCTATCGATAGGCGCGCCCTGGTCGAGCAGGGACTGAATCGTGTACTCATCCAGGTCGTTAGAAACCGAGATCCCCACATAGGGCAGGCCCTCGGCGTCAAAACGGCTGCGGACATACTTGGAGAGCTTGGCGAGGTCGCCCGAGTCAATGCGAATAGCCGACAGACGCTCGCCCACCGCCTCCATCTCCTTGGCAACCGTAATGGCATGCTCGCAACCCTCACGTACGTCGTAGGTGTCGATGAGCAGCGTGCAGTTCTTGGGACTCGACTTAGCAAAAGCCCGGAATGCCTCGAGCTCGGAGTCGAAGCTCATGACCCAGCTGTGCGCATGCGTGCCAAAGACGGGAATACCGTAGCGGCGGCCGGCGAGCACATTGGACGTAGAGGAGCAGCCGGCAACGTAGCTCGCGCGCGCGACAGCCAGCCCGCCATCGGGACCCTGGGCGCGGCGCAGGCCAAACTCGGCAACGGGACGGCCGTCCGCCGCCAGCACCACGCGCGCCGTCTTGGTGGCGACAAGCGTCTGGAAGCCGACGATGTTGAGCAGCGCGGTCTCGAGCAGCTGGCACTCCAGCGCGGGGCCGGTGACGCGAACCATGGGCTCGCGCGGAAAGACGAGCTCGCCCTCGGGAACGGCGTCGATGTTTACATGCGCACGAAAATCGCGCAGGTAGTCGAGGAATGCAGGCTTGAACATCGCGCCGCCGGCCGGGGCCTGGAGCGAAGCTAGATAGTCGATGTCCTCGGGTGTAAAGCGCAGATTCTCGACCAGCTCGGGCAGCTCGGCGGTGCCGCACATGACGGCATACGCGCTGCCAAAGGGATGGTCGCGGTAAAACGCGGTAAAACAACCTTGCTCATTGGCCTTGCCGCTCTCCCACAGGCCCTGGGCCATAGTGAGCTCGTACAGATCGGTGAGCATTGCAATGTCGGTGGGATGAGAGATATCGGTCAAAGCCATGGGGCGACCTTTCGGATGCGTTGTGCAGAGGTTGGGGGTTGGCGAGGCGGGCGTACGGGCATGGAGCCCAGCGCGAACAGGTTAGTGCAGGCCCATGCTGCCCGTGATCGTGTAGACCATAAAGATGACAAACGCGATGAGGGCAAGGACAATGATGATTTTTTGAGCCGGCGCCATGCCAGGGATCTCGTTCTCGCCCGTAGGCTCCTTGGAGGTAACCATGCGCTGGGCAAAGCTCATCTCGTCACGGCTCGGCTTGGGATCGACGGACTTGGGACGAGCGGCCTTTTTAGGCTGAGGTTTGGGCGCGGCAGGTGCAGGCTTCGCAGCAGCGGGCTTGGGTGCGGGCGCAGGCGCCGGTACGGCTGCGCCCTTCGCAGCAGCCTCCTCGGACTTCTCGCGCTCGGCACGCAGGGCGGCCAGCTCCTCACGCTCGCGGCGTGCCTCTTCCTGGGCCTCGCGACGAGCTTTCTCGGCGCGGAGCTCTTCCAACTCGGCGCGCTCCTCGGCAGACAGTGGTTGGGACTCAAGCTCGGCCATGGTACAGCCCTTTCTTTTAAAAAAAGCCGCCGACACAATGTCAGCGGCTTATCAAATCCAAGGGTGGAGACGAAGGGAGTCGAACCCTCGGCCTCTGCCATGCGACGGCAGCGCTCTCCCAACTGAGCTACGTCCCCAGGACAAGTCGATATTTTACCTACGGCTCGCCAACTGTCAACGCCCAATAATCAGTCTTTTTGGGGCGCGGCTATTTTGACAACTTTTCGAGCAGGCGATCCTCTCGATGATTTTTTAATCCCCGTCCCAGAAAAATCATCGGCGAACGCGCTACTTTGCGCTGGTGAGGACGCCGGTGGTGTCGAACGCCGGGGTAAAGCTCTCGTCTACCGCGCCGCCTTCTTGCCAAAACATCGTCGTAAAGCCCAGGTCGTCGGCATGGTCGAGCACCTGCTCATACTCCTCGCGCGTCACGGCGCGCGCCAGGTCGCCGCCTTGTTCGCGCATGAGCGCATTGGGCGTGTACTGGTTCATGACCGAGATCGGCACGTCGCCCACCGTCTGCCACACCAGGTCTAACACGCGGCACGAATCGTCGGCATGCCCCGGCAGCACCAGGTGACGTACGATCATACCGCGCTTCATGAGCCCGTCCTCGTCCACCAGCTCTCCCCCGCGGCGATCGATCTCGCGAGCCATCTGGGCCAGACCCGACACGGCCACGCGCGGGTAGTCCTTAATATGAGAAAGCGACTGCGCAAGCCCCGCGTCGGCATACTTAAAGTCGGTAAGCCACACGTCGACCAGATCGCCGAGCGCTGCCACGGCACTCGCCCGCTCATAGCCGCTCGTGTTGTAGACGATCGGGATGTCCAGCCCGCGCTCCCGAGCTGCGGCAATCGCGGCCGGCAGCAGGTGAGCATAATGCGTCGCCGTCACCAGGTTGATGTTATTGGCACCCTGCTCCTGCAGCTCCAGCATAATCTCGACCAAGCGCTCGGGCGAAATCTCAAGGCCAAAATTGCCCGTTGAGATCTCGTGGTTCTGACAATAGATGCATTTGAGCGAGCAGCCGCTAAAGAAAATCGTGCCCGAGCCGGCCTCGCCCGAGATAGGCGGCTCCTCCCACATATGAAGCGCTGCGCGGGCCACCTTAAGCGTGTTGTCGGCGCCGCACACGCCACGTGCGCCCTCGTCGCGCGCCGCACCGCAACGGCGCGGACACAAATGGCAGGCGGGCGAAAAAAGATCGGTCAACGACGTCGGCATAAAAACATGCTCCAAAACAACGATTCAGCAGCTCAAACGTAAAGGGCCAGACCGCACAGACGGCTCCGTCCCTAAGGCGCCGTAATCGTCCGACACGATTTTTGTAATGTCAAGACTGGAATCGACAAAGCGCTGCTTTATGATGTAGGTATTCCGCCCCCCGCGGAGCAACTGGGTGAACCGTCGCGTTTATTTAGGGAGCCCACACAGTCGTACCTAGTACAGGTATCCTTCGTTGTTAAGGACGCTGGAACAGTCGATGAGGGCACCCACCTGTTTTAGGTGGGTTCATTTTCGTAACGTGGGGGGTGGTTTTCTTTTGCCGAAATTCACCATTACAGTCCACATGGATCCCCGCCGGCATCCCGACAAGCCATCGACAACATCTCAATATCTGGTAAGCGCGTGATTATCGCTGCGTGCAATTCCATGCACCCCCCTTGGTCGAGTATCATGATTCGGCTATGCCCTTTGCGCATGGCGTTCTTCTGACCTTTCCCTTCGACGCTTGGCGGTTTTTAGATTCATGGCTTCATCCCCGAGCTACATACCGTACCTATGCGTGGCAGCGGCGGCCTTTATCACGACCTTCCTCACGGTGCCCCTGGTCAAGCGCCTGGCAATTAAGCTCGACGCCGTCGACTATCCTTCTAAGCGCCGCATCAACACCAAGCCCATCCCGCGTTTGGGCGGAACGGCGGTGTTTTTGGGCCTGGTCGTTGCCTGCATTGTGCAAATCCTAGGCACCTGGCACCTAGGCTGGCCACCCGTCCTGGTGCCGCACCCGCGCCTTCACATTAGCTATCCCATGCTGGCCCTCTCCTTTACCGTCATCTTTGCGACCGGCGCTATCGACGACGTCATCCAGCTCAAGCCCAAGCAAAAGCTGGCCGGACAGGTCCTCGCTGCGCTCATCGCCTGCGTGGGCGGCCTGCGCATCGGCGTCATCGTCAACCCGTTTGCCCCCGGCGAGATCATGCTCGGATGGCTCGCCTACCCCATCACCGTGATCTATCTGGTGGCATTCACCAACATCATTAACCTCATCGACGGCCTCGACGGCTTGGCCACGGGCATCTGCGGCATCGCGTCGTTCACCATGTTTTCGATGGCCGTTCTCTCGGGCCGCATCGACGCCGCCGCGCTCTCCATTGCGCTCTTTGGCGCCTGCCTGGCCTTTTTGCGCTACAACTTCAACCCCGCAAGCATCTTCTTGGGCGACTCGGGGTCGCTGCTTCTGGGCTTTGCACTGGGCTCCATCTCACTGCTCAACGTGAGCCGCACCGCCGCGCTCACCTCGCTTATCATCCCGCTCATCGTTGCCGGCGTGCCCATCATCGACACGTTTAGCGCCATCGTGCGCCGCAAGCGCGCCCACATTAGCATCGGGCAGGCCGACAAGGGCCACATCCACCACCGCCTGATCCAAGAGGGCTACAACCAAAAGCAGGCAGTGCTCCTCATCTATGCCTGGTGCATCATGCTTTCGGCCGGCGCCGCCGCGATTAACCAGGTCGAGGTCCCCATGCGCGTGCTCATCTTTACCGTGCTCGCCATTGGCTCGGCGGCCTTTGCCAAGCATCTACATCTGTTTGAGCCCGTGTTGCGTCACCATTACAACAAGCGCACGCACGAGGACGAGCTCGTCACCCCCGACGATCCCGCCTTTAAGCAAGAGGAGCAGGCCGCAGAAGAACGCAAGGAGGAGCGCCACCACAGGCGCTAGGGTAAGCTGCCGAGGATGCGTCCAGACGCCGCCGGCCAAACGTGCAGCCACGCCGCGCCCATCGCACAAGCCGCCGCTCTCCCGCCCCTCGCCTACTTACGACCCGCCCCTCCAATAAACGCGTTATCATCTTGACCCATGAACATACGTTAGGAGCAATCATGCCAAACGAGAACAGCTACGAAGTCGCGCTGCAAAAGAGCAACGCCATTCGCGAGGGCCTGGCCAAAACGCCCGAAAAGTTCACCATGCTCACCGGCGACCGCCCCACCGGCCGTCTGCACCTGGGTCACTACTTTGGCACTCTCAAGGGCCGTGTTGAGCTGCAGAACATGGGCGCCAAGACCAACGTGCTCATCGCCGACTACCAGGTCATCACTGACCGCGATACGACCGAGCACATCCAGGACAACGTGTACAACATGGTCATGGACTACCTTGCCTGCGGCATCGACCCCGACAAGACCATGATCTACGCGCACTCCGCCGTACCCGCCGCAAACCAGCTCATGCTGCCGTTCCTGTCGCTGGTCTCCGAGGCCGAGCTGGCGCGCAACCCCACGGTCAAGGCCGAGATGGAGGCCTCGGGCCACGAGCTCACCGGCCTTCTGCTCACCTACCCGGTGCACCAGGCCTGCGACATCCTGTTCTGCAAGGGCAATGTGGTGCCCGTCGGTCGCGACCAGCTGCCGCACATCGAGCTCACCCGCACCATCGCCCGCCGCTTTAACAACCGTTACGGCAAGGTGTTCCCCGAGGTCGACGCGCTGCTGTCCGAGACCCCGCTGCTGCCCGGCCTGGACGGTCGCAAGATGAGCAAGAGCTACGGCAACGCCATCAATATTTCGATGACCGCCGAGGAGACGGCCAAACGCATCAAGAAGAGCCAGACCGACTCTGAGCGCATGATCACGTTCGATCCCGAGAACCGCCCCGGCGTGTCCGGCCTGCTTTCAACCGCCGCCATCTGCACTGGCCGTTCCGAGGTCGAGATTGCCGAGGAGATTGGCATGGGCGGCTCCGGCCAGCTCAAGAAGTACGTGACCGAGGCCGTCAACGAGTACTTCGCGCCGATCCGCGAGCGTCGTCAGCGCTATGAGAACGATCTGGACTATGTGAAGGACGTGCTGCACGAGGGCAACCGTCGCGCCAACGAGATTGCCGAGCAGACCCTGGCCGAGGTTCAGGACGCCATGGGCATGGTGTACTAGATCGATCTGCTGGCTAGAACTTTCGATTGCTATAGGGCGGGCGCTACGGCGTCCGCCTTTTTTGGTGCCCGACCGGTTCGGCTCTGCCCATTGCACTCCCCCGACAAACAGGAACAGGCCCGCTGGCAGTTAGTTGCCAGCGGGCCTGTTCCCGAAGTACACCGTTGAATCGCACAGAGGGGAGGAATGCGAATCAAACTCAACAGGGCAGGCTTTTTCATCGCCTATTGCCTGCTCCGTTGCTGAAACCAATATAGTTCACCGTGGTTTACTTTGCTGCATCAATATCGCCCGCCATAGCTTCTCCATAAGTTAGCCCCAGTAAACTAAACCACCACAAAGGGGACAGGCACCTTTGTGGTGGTTTTCGCCACGGCAGAGCCGCTAGAGCCCCACTGGCCAGCGACAGACGGCCAAGTCGACGTGCATGTCATCCTTAAACGCCACACCCTCCCCTAGCAAAAGCTCACGTTGAGCATCGGGGCCGCCAAACGCAAAGCCCTCGCAAATGCGGCCATCGGCAAACACCACACGATGGCAGGGAATCTGACCAGGGCGCGGATTGCTATGCAGGGCATACCCCACGTACCGCGCACTCCGCGGACGACCGGCGAGCAGCGCCACCTGACCGTAGGTGGCGACCATCCCCTCGGGAATCTGCTCGACCACCTCGTACACCCGCTCAAAAAAGCCCTCAGACGCCATTGCTCGCTCCCTTCCACCCGGAATAGCCTAAACCACCACAAAGGTGCCTGTCCCCTTTGTGGTGGTTTATAGCAAGTCGGTTAGTTGACGGGCTGGAAGAAGGCTACGGCTACGGCGCCGGGACCTACGTGGGTGCCGATGGTGGCGCCAATGGTGTGGACAGGCAGTTCGCCCTCGGTGTGGCCAGCCCACAGTGCCGCGCTGTCCTCGATATACTTCTTGAGCACCGCATCCGAAAGGCCCGTATAGCCGAGCGCCAGCGGCATGGAAAAGTCGATGCCGCCCGCCTTTTCGACCTTCTGGTTGAGCAGGTTACGTCCGTTCTTGGAACCGCGCGCCTTGCCCAGCTGCACGATCAGACCGTCCTCGGCAGCCACCACGGGCTTTACGTTGAGCAGCGTACCCACGGCACCGGCCGCAGCAGACAGGCGACCGCCGCGCACCAGGTACTCCAACGTCTCGAGCAGGCCGATGACGACCACGCGGTCGCGCACGGCCTCGACAGCCGCCGCAACCTGAGCCGCGCCCTGGCCCTCGTCCACCAGGCGCAGCGCATACTCGACCAGCACGCGCTCGCCCAGGGTAACGTTATTGCTGTCCACGACGAACATGTCGCCGCCCGGCGCCTCGGCAAGTGCCGTACGAGCACTCTGGTTGGTGCCCGAGAGCTTGGCACCCACGGTAATAATCACGGCCTCATCGCCGGCCTCACGCGCTTCGGCAATCGCCTGCGAAAAGGCGTACGGGTTGACCTGACCGGTCTTGGGCAGTTCATCGCGCTCCACAAGCATCTCGTAAAAGCGCTGGTGATCGATGTCGACGCCATCCATATACACATCGGTGCCAAAGGTGACGGACAGCGGCAGAACACGCAGAGCGGGGTGCTCCGCCGGCGACATATCGCTTGCGGAATCGGTAATAATGCGGACGGACATAACGAATCCTTTCTTGCGCAGGTCCCGCGCGGGGAATTTTGACAGCAATGCCCCGGCACGGCATACGCGCTCAAACGGGACTATGCAGTTTTTAATGGGAAGCAAATGCCTTGGCGGCCTTAGATCTCACGCAGGGTGTTGAGGATCGTGCGCAGCGATGCATACATCTGCTCGCGCTGCTCCACACCCATAGCCTTACCGGTGGTGTCAAGCACCTCGCGAATGATGCGGTCCGCCTCGCTCATGCTCTCGCCGCCCAGAGCGGTCAGGCGCACCGGGGCACGATACTTAACGGCCGCATCACCCGAGTCGTCGACCTCGACGTAGCCGCCCTCCTCCAGATGCGCGAGCGTGCGCGAGACGGCGGCACGGGTCACGCCTGCCATGCGAGCCAGGTCAGCGCCAGTCAGGCCGTCCTTGCTGCGCTCAAGATAGTACAGGCACATAACGTCGGAGCCCTTGAGGCCCAGCCTTGCGCCCTCGGATGTCTTAATGCGCTGGATCTCCTTGTAGAGCCCGCTGATCAGTCCGACAAAGTCCTCGAAACGTGTCTCGTCGTTCTGCTGCATGGGAGACGACCGCCTTTCGCTTGCATGATGCTAACGGGTAAACATCTTAGCCGCACAAGGCAACACCCATACCCAAATATCCCATTTGTTAACCCATCAACATAAAAACCACCACAAAGGGGACAGGCACCTTTGTAGTGGTTTTGACCGGCGAACATGATCCGCAGGCGTCGTTACAGTTCCACGCAGGGATTGTCGCGGGTCACAAGCGTCTTAACGACAACCGTCGCTCCCAGATAGCGCTCGAGCAGCTCGGCTAAGCGATCGATCGCGGCCTGGCAATCCCCCATCCGCTCGGGCTCCACGCACTCAATCGCCAGGAAAGCATCGGCCGAATCATCGGACAACGCCGTTCGAACGCCATCGCGCCAGTTCCAGCAGCGGCATACGGCGCCCGCATCATCGATGTAGGCGAGCTCGCCGGGCAGCGTCGGGTCATCTGTCTCCTCGCCAAGCGGCAGAAATGAATCGCCACCGTCGGTCACCTTCAGGCAAAGGTCTCCCTCAATCGCGTGCAAATCCTCGCCGCCTACGGGCAGCGCGTAGGACAGCGACACCGTGTTGTAGATGTCCACCGCGGGCGTAATGTGGCCCACCGGCTTTCCTTTGAGCACGCGCTTGAGCAGGTTCTCAATTGAGCAACGCGCGCCCTTCTTGGTCTTGAATAGGCGATATGCCTCGCGCCATGCCTTAACCGGCGCATTCTCGCTGATGGTATCACTCGTCAGGTGACGCTCCGCATCGATATTGGCGCGGTCGAGCAACGCGGCAATCGCATCAACGTCCTCTTGAGGAATCTGAGCCGCGGGCTTCATGCCCTTTACGACCACAACACCGACAGCCGCCTGCGGAAATAGCTCCCAAAACGAATCCTCGGCAACGAAACTCTTCATGTGCTCTCCCTTCATAGAATGCGCCCGAGCCCGGGTGCCTAAACAAAAAGCGCCCTTACGACGGCCACCTTCAAAGTCCTACGGTGCCGCCACAAGAGCGCTTACGCTGCCCCCATCCGGAGAAGGGGGCGATATGTCAGGCGTATTGTAACCCGAGTCATTCGCCCAAGCAAAACCGCCACAAAGGTGCCTGTCCCCTTTGTGGCGGATATGGACTCGCGGCGACGCTAGTGTCGGAGTCCCAGCAGGCCGCGGCCGCGATGACGGGCGTCGGCGTGCACCTGAGCGTGCGGACCGGCGGCCTTCACGGACTCGGGCAGGTGCGAGTACTTCTTCTCGAAGTTCTCCTCGAACATCACGGCCAAGTTGTGCGCCGCCTCGTCGTAGCGCGCGGTGCTCTGCCAGTACTGGCGCGGCACCAGGATGCCGTCGGGCACGCCGTGGCACGTGGTGGGAATGTCAACGTTAAAGATATCGTCATGCACGAATTCGCTGTCCTCGATGGTACCGTCGAGGGCGCGGGCCACCAGGGCGCGCGTGTAGGCAAGCTCGATGCGATGGCCCACGCCGTAGCCGCCGCCAATCCAGCCGGTGTTGACCAGGTACACACGCGTGCGGCCGTCGGCGATGCGCTCACCGAGCATCTTGGCATAGACCATGGGGTCGAGCGGCATAAACGGCTCGCCAAACAGCGAAGAGAACGTGGGCGTGGGCTCGGTGACGCCGACCTCGGTGCCGGGGATCTTGGCCGTAAAGCCCGTCACAAAGTGATACATGGCGGCGTCGGCCGTCAGGCGCGAGATGGGCGGCAGCACGCCAAAGGCGTCGCAGGTCAAAAACAGCACGACGCTCGGAGTGGTGCCCATGCCCTTGGTCCACGCGTTGGGAATGTGCTCCACAGGGTATGCCACGCGCGTGTTGTGCGTGATCGAGATGTCGTCGTAGTTGGGCTTGCGGTTCTCGTCGAGCACCACGTTTTCGCAGATCGCGCCAAAGCGGACAGCGTTGAAGATCTCGGGCTCGTGGAAGGCGTCCAGGCCCTCGCATTTGGCGTAGCAGCCACCCTCGATGTTAAAGATGCCCATGTCAGACCAGCCGTGCTCGTCGTCGCCGATCAGCAGGCGCGTGGGATTGGCCGAAAGCGTGGTCTTGCCGGTGCCGGACAGGCCAAAGAACACGGCGGTCTCGTGCGTGACGGGATCCATACTGGCCGAGCAGTGCATGGGCAGCACGTCGTCCTCGACGGGCAGCAGGTAATTCATGACGCTGAAAATGGACTTTTTGATCTCGCCGGAGTAGCCGGTGCCGGCGACCAGAATCACGCGCTCCTGGAAGTTAATGACCACGGCGGCGCTGGAGTTGAGGCCCTTGATGGCGGGATCGCACTGGTAGCCCGGCGCGGTGAGCACACAGAAGTCCGGCTCGCCGGTGCGTGCGATTTCACGGGCAAGCGGGCGGGCGAGCATCTGCTTAATAAAGAGCGCCTGGCTGGCACGCTCGCAGGCGACAAGCAGACGACGCGTATGGTTGCGGTCGGCACCGGCCATACCGCGAGTGACGAACACGTCGCGCTCGTTGAGATAGTCGACGATGCCGGCCTTGATGGCCTCGTAGCTCTCGACAGACAGCGGGCGGTTGACGGCACCCCAGGCAATCTTGTCGTGAACATCGGGGGTGTCAACGATAAAGCGGTCATTAGGCGAGCGGCCAGTGCGCTCCCCCGTCTCGATCACCAGCGCGCCGTTGGAGGCCATACGACCTTCGTTGCGACGGATGGCGTGCTCGACGAGCTCCGCGGCGGGTAGATCGACCAGCAGACGGGGCTGATTCTCGGCGGGATCTTCGACCAGCGTAATACCAAAGTTGGACAAAACATCTGCAGGGGTAACACCAGGCATGGGGCCTCCTTTAAAAACGCGACACGAGGACACGACGCGCACTTTACTCACGTAAAGCCCGTTGTACCCGATATGCAAAAACGTTTTTGCGGCAAGGGCGGCAAGCCCGCCCAACGGTCAAAAATCGCAGGCAAGCGGCCTAGTCATTGGGGACGTTTTTAAACGACTAATCGTTGGGGACACTCTTGAACAGGCAACAACCAAGGAGCGTCCCCGGATGCCGGCACTTAGGGACGTTCCCAAAGTGCCGGCACAAAAAGAGCGTCCCTAAGTGCCAACTACAGCGGCAGCCCTTGACCGAGCATGGCGATGATGCTCATGAGGACCAGCATGCCGGCGGCGTAGGGCAGGATGGCGCCCAGAAGCTCGGCGTCCTTACCGCGTACATGCACGGCGGCAAGACCGATCGCGAGCGTCTGCGGCGAAATCATCTTACCGGCAGCAACGCCAAGCGCATTCAGCGCGACCATCCAGTAGTCGCTCACACCCAGCGCTGTAGCAGCCTGGCTCTGGATGGGGCCAAACAGCATGCCTGAGGACGTGCCCGAACCGGTCACGAACGCACCGACGGCGCCGATCCACGGAGCCAGAATCGGGTACAGGCCGCCAGCGACCGCAATGCAAAACGCGCTGATCGAAGAAATCATGCCCGCATAGCCCATCACCTTGGCGCAACCCAGCACCGAAAGCATGGTAATGACTGTCGGCATCATCTGCTTGACGGTCGCGGCCAGCACCTCACCCATCAAGCGCGGCGAAGCGCCCTGAATGGCACCGCCGACAAACGCAGCCAGGAAAATCCAAACACCCGGCGTGTTGATCCACGAAAACGTAAGCGTGCCGGGGTTCTCGCCGCAATACACCTGCACGTGACTCGCAAACGGCGCGAGCGCGGCGTGCACGACGGGCACCAGGTTGGAGGTACCCAACAGCAGCACAAAAATCAGGATGAAGCACGACCAGGCAGAAAGCGCCGACTTAGCGGTGAGCTGTTCGCCGGCCTCGATATTCATGTGAAAGCGTGCGTCCAGATGCCCCGACTTCTCGGCACGCATAGCAAGCGCAGCTGTCAGCCCGAGCGAAACGATAGAACCGACGACGACGGCAAGCTCGGGACCCACAAACCTAGCAACGACCAGAGCCGCACCGGCAAAGGACACGCCGGAGAGCACGGCGATGCCCGCCGCGCCACGTAGGCGCTCGGCAACGCCTGCAACGTTGCCCTGGTCATCGGCAACACGACCAGCAACCAGTACGATAAACAGCGGCATCATCACAAAGAAAGGCGCCAACTGCACCAGCTGAACGGTCGCCAGGTGCAGGGAATCCAGACCCACCAAGTCGGCAACGGACACCGTGGGGATGCCGATGGAGCCGTAGGGTGTGGGTACGCCGTTGGCCAGCAGGCAGATGAGCACGGCGGGCACGGCCTCAAAACCCAGGCCCGCGAGCATGCCGGCAGGAATGGCGACGGCAGTGCCAAAACCGGCCATGCCCTCCATAAAACCACCGAAGCACCAGGCCACGAGCAGCGCCAGCAGACGGCGGTCGCTGCTGATGGAGGTGATCATGCTGCCGATCACGTCCATGGCGCCCGTGCGAACGCACAGGTTATACGTGAATACCGCGGCGATGATCACCAGGACGATGGGCCACAGAGCCATCAAAAAGCCTTCAAGCGAGGCGGTCGCGATCTGCGCTGCCGGCAGGTGCCACCATGCGAAGGCAAGCACGCACGAAAGGACAAACGATCCGATAGCGGCCTTCCAAGCTGGCCATTTAAAGCACAGCAGCATCACGACCAGCCAAATAATCGGCACAAGAGCCAGTAAGAATGCGGCGACGTCCATAGGTAGAAGCTCCTTGGTACCGCGAGGGCGGCATCGGGGGGTCATAAAACTTCAACAGAATACCGCACGCTTACCGACAAATTGCTGCCGCCTGCCGAATATATTGAACAACCTGTTCAAAAACACGAATCGATACCACCGCGGCTATACTAGAGCGCAGCAATAGAAAGGAATCGCCTTGAGCATCACGCCCCTCGATAGCATCCGACGCACCATCGCCCGCCGCAACGGCGTCACCGACCCCACCGTATCGGGCGGGGCGCACGGGCAGGGCGGACGCATCGAGAACGGCCTGTTCCCCGCATCGCACACCGCCGAGGAGCTCGCACGAATCCAAGAGCTAAGCCAGCGTAACGCCGGCGGTCCCGACAGCAGCCAGGCTACACGCCGTCGCCGCGAGCGCGATCGCCAGCCCGGCCCCATCCGCCGCATGGTCAACGCTTGGTGGAACCGTCTGCTCGGTGCCGTCTACGGCGGCGGCTTCTCCATGCAGGAAGCGGAATACGAGGAGCACGCCACCAGTCGCGACTATCTTTGGAACACCCTCGGCACCGCCGTGTGGGGCTTGGCATTTCCGCTGCTCACCATCGTGTCTACGCAGCTCGTGGGCGCCGAAGAAGCAGGCAAATTCTCCATCGCCTTTGTCACCGGCACGCTCATCATGATCGCGTGCAACTACGGCGTGCGCAATTTCCAGGTCTCGGACATCGACGAAAAGACGTCCTTTGCCTCCTACCAGCTCAACCGCTGGCTTTGTGGAGCGCTCGCCCTAGGCTGCGGCCTCATGTACAGCAGCGCCCGCGGCTATGACGCGCAGATGGCGACGATCGGCCTGGGCGTCTACCTGTATAAGGTCATCGACGGCGTCGCCGACGTGTACGAAGGCCGCCTGCAGCAGGCCGACAAACTCTACTTGGCTGGAATGAGCCAAACGCTACGCTCCGTCGGCGTCATCGCGGTCTTCAGCGTGGCGCTGTTCCTCACGCGCAGCATGCCCATCGCGGCCATGGCCATGGGCATCGCCGCGATCGCCTCGCTCGTGCTGGTCACCGCGCCGCTCGCCCTGCTCGAGACCGAAAAATCGCGCCGCGTGAGCCTTCGCGAGGTCGGCCACCTGTTTGTCCAGTGCGCTCCACTCTTTGGTGCACTGTTCTTGTTCAACCTTATCGAGAGCATGCCCAAGTTTGTGATGGAAGGCACGCTGGCATACAAATATCAGCTGTACTTTAATGCCCTGTTCTTTCCGGCGCAGGCTATTTTGCTGAGCATTGGATTTATCTATAAACCGCAGCTCCTGCGCTTGTCGAGCATTTGGGCTAATCCTCGCAAGCGTCGTCGCTTTGACCTGATTATTGTTGCCGTTATGGCGCTGATCGTGGTCATCACCGGCATGTGCGCCGCATTTATGGCAGGTCCCGGTATTTCCCTCATGAGCTTTATGTACGGCCTCAGCTTTGAACGCTACCGTACGCTGGCGCTGCTGATGGTCGTCGCCGGCGGCGTCACCGCGGCCATCGACTTTATCTACGCCATCATCACGGTGCTGCGCCACGCTGGAGACGTCACCAAGATCTACCTGATCTGCTTCGCCGTAAGCGTGGTGCTGCCGGTGATCCTGATTAAGCTGCTGGGTCTGATGGGCGCTGTGGTGAGCTACCTAGCCATCATGGCCCTACTCCTGGTGCTGTTGATTGTCGAATACGCCCACATTCGCCAGCGCATAGAACGCGACCGCAACCCGTACGGCGCCTAATTCGAATCAATTTGAAGAAAAGAAACGTCGATGTTTTGGCACCGACAGCGAGCAGTCTCAAAGTGCCCCAGGTTGGCGCGAAAGAGGAGCGACGCGTACTTCCGTACGCGAACGACGGTTTGAGCGACAAGATGGGGTGCTTCGGGGCTGCGCAGCATCAACGTGGCCGCCGTTCGGTAGAACGGCGGAACAAAGTTATTCCCCGGGGCGAATGTTCGCGTAGAACTCCGCCCCATCATCGAGCCGCAGGATCCCGACGCGGCCGAACTCGGAGCCGGTGGCGGCGGCGCAGTCGATATCGATGCGATCGGGCACGCCGGCGGTATCCTCGCCACCCAGGCGCACGATCTGCCCGCGGCCCGACTCCTCATCGAGCCCCGCAAGACCACCGACCTCGCAATAACGCCCGAGCGACACCGTTGGCGTGTGACCGCTCACCACGACCGGACCCTTGCCCTCGGCAGAAAGCAGCCCGGTCGGCGCATCCCAATAGCCGTGACGAATCCACAGCAGGTCATCGGCCGACTGCACCGCGAGCATCTGCTGCAGCAGCTCGCGATCGGCACCCACCGCTCCAACGCCATCGGCACAATCGACGCCATGCTCAAGCAAAAACGCGCGCGCCGCCTTCATCTCGATTCCAGCATGTACCAGCAGATACGGGCGCTCCTCGGTCTCGGCCACCGCGTAGAGCGGCAGCGCGGCCATCCATCGCACGAGCTCCTCGTATGCGTCAAATTCCATGTCGTTGAGCTGCTCGCGCGTCGTCCAGCCACCGTTGATATCCCAGGTCTCGGCATCGAGCGGATCCTGGCTAATGATGGCATCGAGCATGATCTGCTCGTGATTACCCTTGAGAACGCGGGCGTTAGGCAGCGAGCGCACGAGCTTAATAACGCCGACCGGATCGGGCCCGCGATCGATCATGTCGCCCAGCACGTACAGCGTGTCGTCGGACGTCAACGAGATCTTAGACAGGGCCTCGTCAAGCGCATGCACGTGTCCGTGAGCATCAGATGTCGCATAGATCGCCATGGAACGCCTTTCCCTACCTTGCGACCGAAGCCCGGAACCGCAACTAAAACTTCAAGTTGAACTTAAACGTTACCCATTGTACTCCGTTGCAATAAAGCTGGAAAGGGTTTCCGAGCAGAGGCAAAGACGGCAGCCGTCTATGACGATATCGCGCACGCCCGCAATCCAACCCCACAAACCCACCATCTTTGGGTACAAATAACCGCAGACAACTGACCGTGCCACGCCAACCACCCAGGAGCGGACACCATCCATGAACCAGATCCTTCTCTTTATCGGCCTCGTTATTATTCTGTGCCTGACCATCAAGCCCGTCGGCAAAAAACTCCCCTTCCCCACCCTGCTTATCTTTATCGCGCTCGGCATGCTGTTGGGCGTCAACGGCCCGGCGCATATCGACTTTAGCGACTACGCACTCACCGAAACCGTCTGCAGCACGGCGCTATTGTTCATCATGTTCTACGGCGGCTTTAACACCAACATAGACCGCGCCAAGCCCGTCGCCGCGCCGGCGGTGCTGCTGAGCACGCTCGGCGTCGTCATCACTGCCGGCATTACCGGCGTGTTCGCGCACTTTGTACTGGGCTTCGACTGGATCGGCGGCCTGCTGCTGGGATCGGTTGTGGCGTCCACCGACGCGGCCAGCGTCTTTAGCGTTCTGCGCGAGCACAGCCTTTCGCTGAGGGGCGGCACCGACTCGCTGCTCGAGGTCGAATCGGGCTCCAACGACCCCGTCGCCTACATGCTCACCGCCGTGCTCGCCACACTCGCAGCCGGCGGCGACATCAACATTCCCACACTGCTGGCCAAGCAGATTATCCTGGGCGTGGGCCTGGGCCTTGCCATCGGCTGGGCGGCGGGCCACCTGATTGAACGCGCACGCGCAACAGCCGAGGGCGCGCAGACCATCTTTTTGTTCGCCGTGGCAATCGTCGCCTACGCGCTGCCGAGCTACCTGGGCGGCAACGGCTTTTTGGCCGTGTACCTGGCCGGCATTGTGCTGGGCGCGAGCGACATCACCGGCAAGGTCGAGCTGGCGCACTTCTTTGACACCCTCACCGAGATGGCCGAGATGACCATCTTCTTTTTGCTGGGCCTACTCGTCACGCCCGCGCGCCTGCCGCAAATGCTGCTACCCGGCCTGGCGCTCATGGCGTTTATGCTCTTCGTGAGCCGCCCCATCGCCGTGGGCCTGCTGCTGGTGCCCTTTAAGACCAACCCTCGCCAGGTTGCGCTCGTAAGCTGGGCGGGTCTGCGCGGCGCGGCTTCGGTCGTATTTAGTCTCTTTGCCGTGGTAACCGGTGTTCCCGGTGGTCACGACCTGTTTGACCTGGTGTTTGTGATTGCCGTGTCAAGCATTGTGGTGCAGGGATCGCTGCTACCGGCGGTGGCGAAGAAGCTCGACATGATCGATGCAGCAGGCGATGTGCGCCGCACCTTTAACGATTACCGCGACGAAAACGGCATGTCGTTCGTCAAGCTCAAGGTGGGCGCGGGCCATCCGTTTGCCGGTCGCTCGCTTGCGGATATTGGCAGTGCGACGGACATGCTCGTGGTCCTGGTGCTGCGTGACGGCGCACACCCCGTGCTGCCCAACGGCGACACCGTAATTGAAGAAGGCGACCTTCTGGTTATGGCCGCGCCAACGTTTGAAGAACGTGCCGAGGTTACGCTGCGCGAGGTCACCGTGACGCCCCACGGTCGCCTGGCCGGTCAGCGCCTGCGCGACGTGCCGCAGGGCAAGCACCCGTTTATCGTGGTGATGCTCAAGCGCGAAGGCCAAACGATCATCCCCGATGGCAACACCCTAATATACGCCGGCGACGAAGCCGTCATCGCCACGCTGGCGTCATAGGGGCCAGAGGCACAGCTACCCCAGCCCCTCCTTGTATTCCTATACCCGCAGGTAGATTGACGAACATGTGTTTGCTTATTATAATTTCTACTTGAATAGACTCCTCGTCTCGTGGTATAAAAGGGTTGGTACCCTCGAATAGAGGGACCTCCAAGAGCCGGGGGCTTCCCCCCGGCATTTTTTTTGCGTAATTGGAGGTCACCTCATGACGGAACTGTCGATCTTTATCGACGAATCTGGTGACGCGGGTCCCGTATCTCGCTACTACATCGTTACCCTTGTTTTTCATGAGCAGGCAATAGAGCTAAATGCAAATATCGCCGCATACGAGCGCAACGTTAAAGACTGCGAGCTCGATATTATGCCATTTCATTTTGGGCCTCTTCTCACTGGTCACGATGATTATCAATGGGTCAACATTCGCAACAGAAAGAAACAGCTCAGCCTATTCCGCCAGTTTGTAGACCGCTCCCCCATCACCTATCAGCCCTTCATCTACGATAAGAAACAGGGCCTTTACGAACCGCAAAAGCTCTCCGCAAAGATCGAGCGCGACGTAACAATATTTCTCAGAGATCACTTGGCGTATATACAGAGCTTTGACCACGTTAAGATCTACTACGACGGAGGCCAAAGCGTTGTAACGCGAGCACTTCATGGTGCTATCGAGAAGGCCATTTCCCAAAAGGCCACGGTATATCGCGACGCTTCGCCCAAGACATACCGACTCTCCCAGGTCGCCGACTATATTTGCGGAATTGAGCTCACGCTCCTTAAATTCCAGAATGGGACAGCGACCAAAACAGACACGGAATTCTTCGGCTCGATTGCCCCATTCAAAAAGAACTTCGTCAAGAAGCTGAGGAAAAAGAGAATCGAGTGAGCCAGCCGTTCTTATCGCAACCATGGTATAAATGGATTGCGTTCCTTTATGGAGGGCAGTCAAGGGCCGGGGGATCCCCCCGGCATTTTTTATGCGTAACGTTGCCGCAATTCCTACCTAGCCTCTAGGGGAGGTACAGGTAGCTAAAAGACCCCCGTCCCAAATTAGCTACATTGCGGGCAATTTGCGTCTCGCAAAACTAAGTGAGTAGACTTTTGCCGAATCGCCGACCACGTCACCAAAGCACAACTCTGTGACCTGCGGGTTTGTTGAAGCGAATTTGTCGTGTGCTCAGGATTTGCAATAAAGCCTACTCACTTAGCCAGCGTGCAGTCAAAATAGAACTGTCGCGAACTCATTAGACTCCATTGCGACGGCTTATCGTGCATTTTGAGCAGCTGTGGGTGCAGACGCCCGTCCCAAATTAGCTACCCTTGTCACATTCCTAGTCATCGTCAACGGCAAAATCGCGGAGGTCGAGGCCTTCGCGTTCGGCTCGGGCTAGGAGCTCTTGGGGCGACTCGTCCTCGATATCCATTACGTCGAGCATAGCGACTGGAAAGCCCACGCCGGCTGCACTCCCCGCACGGTCGAGTAAACTCTCGCGCAGCTGGTCAACATCAACATCGATCTTCATGGTGAAACCCCCTACCGGATCAGGCCCCTACTCAGCAGCGCCGAGCACATTCACGGCTGCAACGAAAGCCGCAACCTGTTTGTCGTCCATCTGCGTGGCCAAGCGCCCCGCGGGCTCGTCATAGGCAAACTGAACCTTATCGATAAAGCAATCCCAAGCGCGCTCATCCACACGCACAGCGGCCTCGCAATACTGGCTGAGCTTTTTGAGTCCATACCAAAGCGCATTCACATGGCGCGCAGGATCCTCGTCCAGCACTCCATCATAGCGCCGTCCGTTAAACTCGCGCATGCGCGCCACGGCAACTTCGAGAGAGTCGCCGCCGTCGGCCGAAGCCTCGTCCACAAGCTCGGGAATCGCAACCTCGCGCCGAACATTATGCCTGGTAACACCATCGTACTCACCCACCAACACGTCTTCGTCAAACCGATCATCGTAGTCGAAATAACTACTGCCGCGGCAAATCCCGTGCAGCGAACCAGCGCCAAAGGCACGGAACAACCCACCGTCGGCAACAACGCGCCTATAGGTCTCAAACGACTTCTTAACCTGAGCGAGCAACTCGGCAAGCTCCCCGGCATCGCACCCCGTCTCGCACGTAATGCAAACAAGCCCCGGCAACGATACCGGCTCCACCGTGCTCCCTGCAACGCGGGCAGCGCGTTCGGCCCGGTACGCTTGGGCTGCCAAGCGCGCTCGCTGCGCAGCGCCGCGCACGTTAGTCAGCTCGCGCTTCAGTGCTACGTCGCCGGCAACACCACCAGCAAGCTCGTCAACACCCTGCGGTCCGGTCGCGCTCAGCTCGGACTCAAACGTCGCCGTAATCATGCCGGCAAGGTCCGTTGCGTCGGCGGCGCAACGCAGTTGCTCCAACTGCGTGCATAGCAGATCGGCATCCAGGGGCACGGCATCCACAACGCGCACGTCACTCAGGCGCGCCACGCCCCGCAACACCAAAGCCTCCGCGGCATCGTATGCCGCACGAACCCTGTCCGCCGTATTGGCGCGCAGCTTTACCTCGATAAACGCAAGTGTCTGCTCCAGACGGGTCAACAGCTCGGCCTTGTCCTCCATGCGCAAAAAGGCAGCATAGCGGCGCTCCATCTGCAGCGGGCCCACAACACCTGCCTGCTTACGAGCGCGTGCAAGCGCAGCGCCCTCAACACGGCGAACATACCCGTCAACAGCCCGCACGGCAGACTCGCGCGCAGCGTGCTCGGCAGCCTCGACGCCCCTAAGCACGCCCAGCAGCTCGCGGGAGCGCGCATTGCGCACCAACTCCCCGCGATCGTACTGCTCAAGCGCCGTCTGCCGCTTGGCCACCGACTCAAAGCCAAACAGCTCGTCGAGCAGCTCACCAACAGAACGCTCGTCTGCCATGGCAGGCCTCCTTACCCGAACACGCCAACACGCTCGCGGGCCCACGCGTACGCAAGCCCGCACGCCCGCACCCCTACAGATCCAGCGCCTTCTTCGCGGCGTCGACCGGGTCGCCATCCATGTAGAACACCGGGCTCAGTCCCGAGATAATCTCGGACGACACGCTCTGCAGGCCCGCGATGGCGCTCAGCGGCAATATCACGCGCTTGGCGCCGGCGTTTTTGGCCACGCGCATGATGACCTCGAGCCCGCGGATCTCATCCATAGAGCCCGACATGCGCAAGATTCCCGGAACGGCCAGCGCAGGCATCACTGGGCGGTTGCACGCCGCGGAGCACAGGCCCACAAACTCGGCAAGCGAAACTTCCTCGGACAGGCCCTTGCTCTGCAGGTCGTTATAGAACAGTAGATAATCCTTGGAGCCAATGTGCATGCCCGGCGCCACACGGTTCGCCAGGTTCACAAAGTTGTCGAACGCGGCCTCCAGCGTATCGCGCACCGGCTTGTTAAAGGCCACGCCCTCGTGCTTAAACTTGCACTCGCCGGCAACGGCCTTGTTCTCCAGCTTGTACACGGCAACCTCGCCGCCCTGCGACCTGCCCACGCCAAACACGTGACCGGACAGCAGCGGCCCGTCGGGAATCAGCGTGTCCTCGCTCTGCTCGGGCACGCGTACCACATGCACGTCCTGCGGGTTGTCGGCATCCATATAGCCCAGGTTGACGTCGATAAACTCGACGCCCGCCATAATCTTGAGCTGCTCCTTTACGCGGCGACGGCCCTCGATGGCGTAGTCCAGCAGCCAACGAACGTCGTCCTTGTCCATAGCCTCGTCGGGGAACAGCAGCTTGGCGAGGCCGCTAAAGGACTTGCGCACGGCAATCTCGTCACGCTTGTTAAAGTCGCTGTTAAAGCGGAAATAACGGTCGATATGATGCGTAAAGTCCTTGCGGCGCATCTCCTTGCAAAACTCCGACAGGCAGTCGGTGATCAAGCCGTAATGCCCGGTCAGCAGGCTCGAGCGCATCTTGGGAATCTCCCAGCCCGGCAGGTAATAGTGGATACGGTCGAAGAAGGCCGAATCGTTGTTAAACTCCGGCGGGAACGGGTCAAACAGGTGCGTGGTCTTAAGAACGTTTTGCACGGTGTCGTTGATGTTGCCCTCAAAGACCATGGAGGCATCGGCATTGATCTGGTCGCGGCCACGCGCATAGCTGCCACTCGCCATATAGTCCTTCATGATCTGCACGGCGTTGGTGTCCTTAAAGCGCATGCCGGCGACCTCGTCAAACGTCACGCAATCCCAATGGCCCACCAGGCCCACGCGATCGGCGCGCATGGAGTTCATACGGCCGAACAGGTTGGCCGTGGTGGTCTGCCCGCCCGAAAGCAAGATGGCGTAGGGCGAAACCTCTTTGTAGATATGGCTCTTGCCGGTGCCACGGGGGCCAAGCTCGCACAGGTTGTAGTTGCGCTCGATCAGCGGCACCATACGCTCGATAAAGTGCAGGCGCTCCTTCTCCGAAAGCTCGCTGGGCTCATAGCCGGCAGAGCGCAGCAGCATGTTGAGCCACTCGTCGCGCGAGAAATACTGGCGCTCGTCGATCATGGCCTCCAGGTCCAGGTTGGGCATCTGGATAGGCGTGAGCGACGCCACGCTAAACGGAGAGTCCTCGGGCCCGCGCTTTTTGCGCTTGGCCTTGGAGCGGCGCGGCGCATCGTCGCCAAAGACCTCCATGCCAAACTCGTCTTCCTCTTCCATGGGATGACGGTACTCGATGCTCATAATGCACCAAATACCACCCTGGAGAATCTTGGAATAGTCACGCACGTACTCGGCCGGCATCACAAACGGCTCAATAGTCAGATTGGCAAACGACGCCACGTAGATGTCTTTGTATTCGTCGAGCTTGGCCGTCACCTTATCGATAATGGTAAAGCGACCCAGCTCGCGAATCTTGGACTTGATGCGCTCGGACTCGTCGGGACGCACGTAGTTATCGGTGAGGATCTTGCGGATGCGCTCCAGGCCCTCCGCCACGGCGTCCTCGTCATCGGTTGAGCAGTACATGCCCAGCAGGTACTCCAGCACAAAGGTGGGCACGTTGGCACCACGCTTCATAAGGGCCGTGAGGTCCTTGCGCACGATTTTGCCACCAAAGTGCTCGAGCAGCTTGCCGTCCAGTCCATCCATGTCGTAACCGTCGTCCTCGGGAGCCTCGGCCACGGCCTGGACATAGTCATCGGTCGAGGGCTCGTCCTCGGCAGGCGCCACAGCCTCGACGGGCGCAGCAGCCACGGCCTCTGGGACAGGCACAGCCTCCACCGCGGGCACAGCCTCCACCGGCACATTCACATCAATCGAGGGAACTTCCCACAGATCGTCGTCGTGACTATCAAACATAGGGCACACTCCTAAAAACCAAAGTCAGCAACAGGGGCAAACGAAACAGCGATGGTGTACGTCTCGCGCCAAACGATCTTGCCCGTCTCGCGCTCACGGCAGACCAGATAGTACGGACCCTTGGCCGAGAATCCATCCGCCGCACGCAACGCAAACTTGGCATGCACAACGCGCTCCTGCGAGTTAACAGAAGTCTTGTTGGCATGCGCCTTAACCGTATCGCTCACCTCGTTGCCGCTTGCATCGGTAAACACCAGCTCGTACTCGCACGGCAAGACCTTGCCTTGGGCGGGTTCTTCCTGGATCAAGTTGACCGAGAAGAGCGAGTTGGTCACTCGACGCCCCTCACTCAGTACGCGCAGCGTCGCCGCGCGCGTATCGACAAAGTCCTTGGAACCCGAGCGCGCACGCCAAAATCCGATAACGGGCACGCAAAGCTCCTGCAGGCTCATGCCGCCGTGTACGTAGTTGTTAGTGCCGCCGGGACGCTTAAAGTGCACGTTCTCGCGCGGGGCAAACCCCTCAAAGCCGGCACCCAAACGTCCCATGTCAACATTAACAAACACCCCGCGTGCCTCGTCCGAAAGCCTAGCCACGGCCTCGTTGGGCACCACAAGATGACGCTTGCCGTGCATGACGGGAGCGTCAAGGAAGGGAAGGTCTGGCTTGCCGAGCATCTGGCACTCGTTGAGCTCCCGACGTGTGTAGATAAAGCCGTGATCCGCCGTTATAACAACACGCGCGCCCGGGGCGTCGGTGCACACGCGCCGCGCCAACGCGGCAAGTTCCTCCACGGTATCCGCGCAGGCATCGAAAACGTCATCCTGCGTAGCGGCCTTCTCGCCCGTGGCATCGATCTTGTTGTGGTAGAGATAAACGAGCTTGGAGTCTTTGAGCAGCGCCTTGCGCTCGGTTCCTGCCATGTTGAGGTATGTGCTCGAGCGCAAAGCGCGGGCCGTGGGCTCAACGTGGGTAAGCACGGCCTCGCGCTGCGGAGTCGTCGCAGTGGGCATGCCGTCAGCCAGCACAAACGAGCCATCCGCTGCAAGTTTAAGCGCTTGGTGCGGCATCAGCGCGGGCATACCCACCTCGGTAATGGAGGGAAAGACCGCCTGCATGCTAGAGACCTTGACGTTGCCGCCGCGCTCGCGCTCGAGCAGCGTCGCAACATCGCGGCCAACCTCATAGCGCAGCGCATCGCTCACGATGACGATCGTCGTTTTGGCAGAGCCCACAAAGGTGGGCAGCACGTGCCAGTAGAACTCATCCTGCCGTTCGGGACCCTCGATGTAGCCGCAATCGGCCCACTCCCCTTGCGCAGCCGATGTCCAGCAGGCATTGGCATCGGCCAAGAACCAGTTACTGTAAAGATTCTCCGCCCAGTCCACCACAGCTCGGGCAGGCTCCTCGAGCACATCGCACTCGACGGAACGCGCCCGCAGATACGCGGTGCACACATGGCGATAGGCAGCGTCCATGGCATACCAATCGGACGTGTAGGCATCCCACACCTGCTGGGGCTGCGCCAGATGGAACCCGCCCGCATGCGCCTGCCTAAACGCACACATATCGGCCACAGCGACAAGCAGGTCAAAGTAGCTCTTGACACGGCGGTACCAGCTCAGGTCGCAGCGACGCGACGCAAAAGTGCGCGCGTCCTCAACACGGTCCGCACCCTGAGCAAACGAGCTGAACAGCTGCGAGAGCACGGCCTCATTGACGCACGGGAACACATCAAGCGAGGCTAGCACATCGATCGGCAGAGCCTCAAACCGCGCAAAGAGCCCGCGAGCATCCTCCACCAAACGGCAGATCTCAAATAAATCCTCGCTCGACGCCTGAGCATCAGCAGTCTGGTCCCACGTACGCACTGCCTCAAGGCAATAGGGTCCGTAGGCGGGAGCCACATAGCTTTCGAGTCCCTTGAGCGCTCCCTCGGGAAGCGCGGTGGATGACGCCGTGATGAGCATATGGGATGCCAGCGCAAGCAGCGAATCACGCTCATACAGCGGCCCCTCAAACCCATAGCAACGTACAATGAAGGCAGAGAGGACATCGCGCACGCAGTACTTGTCCACCAACTCGGCCAGCGCTTCGGGGCCCTCGTGCAGCAGCGTGGTCATACAGCCGCGCAGCACAAACGCGGGGCGCGCGTCGCCAAGCTCTTTACCGCCAAAAATCACCGTAAGGGTGCCGAGTTCGATATCGGATGCGCCCGAGGCATGCGGAACACACGCGGCAAACTTAGCGCAACGGGTCTTGGCATCAAAGAACGTCTTGTGCTCGCGCAGGCTCTCGCGCACGGCGTCGATATTCTCGATGCCCAGCTGATCGGCCAAAAGCGAAAGATAGTCAGCCTGGAACTGATCTGCATACAGCTCAACATCGGCAAGCCAATCACCCTCAAGCCTGCCGCGCGGGCAACGGCGATACAGCAAGATATCGCTCGCAAGGTCATCGCGGTTGATGAGCTTCTTAACGGCAAACATGTGGCCCTCGCAGGCCTCAACAAAGCGCACTGGGCGCTCAAAGTCACCGTGAGCGGGCATAACGCCGTCATCGGCCCCCGCGCCGTCGAAACCCTCGGCAGCCAATCGCTCAAACTCAGGAGCAAACTCGCCGTCCGCATCGTGCCAAATCACCACACGGCGCAGCATACATGCGGGCAACGGCTGCAAAAAACGCAGCTTGAGCTGTTCTTCTACATCGATCTTGGGCATGAATATCCTTACCGTATTTGCAGTTACTTAATCTTTGCCAGCACATCCTGAAACTTGGCGTAGTTGACCTTGACGCCGTCATCCAGGTCGATCTTGATCATCTGGTCTGCCAAGTGGTGCAGTTTCTCTTCATAGACAATGGTCTCTTTGAGCTGGTCGTTGAGCTTTTTGACGCGCTTATCCAAACGCACGCGCTCGCCGCGCTCGGCACTGGCAAGGGCATCGTTGGCATAGCCGATCTGGGCACGGTAGCGCTCCTGCTGCTCATGCACATAGTCGGTGCGGATGCGAGCCAACAGGTCGGGCTGATAGCGATGCATGTAAACAAGGCACTTGAAGCCATTCTTCTTGCCACTGTCGAACAGCCAGTAGATGGGGCGCTTCTTATAGGTCTGACAGTGGTCCTTAAAGAAATCCTTTAGGAAATAGGCACGAATCACCTCGCGCGAGGTACCCTTGCCGCCGAGTGCCTCGGCAATAAAGGCCAGGTTCTGCTCAAGCGTCTCCTCGCCGTACACGGTGCGCACAAAGTCGATAAAGTAGCGCACGATGTCATCGTCAAAGTACTCGTCATCGGTAATGGGCAGCGCGTTGTCGCTATCGGGCATAAAGGTCACGTGCGCGGGATCGGGCATCTTAGCCAGATAGTCGTCGACCGTGGCGCCCTGATCGGCCAGGACCAGCCCGTCCACATCCAGCGAATAGCGGCCAAACATGCAGCCCACGGCATAGCTTATGAGCGAGGTGATCTCGTCGCGCTTGGTGCGCACGTACTTGTTGCCCTTATAGCTCTCGGGAATCTCATCGGCGGTATCGAAGATGCGCGCCACCGAGACGTACTTATCCTCAACCTCGATGGGCACCTCGCCCTCCATGTTGTAGATCTTGGCAAAGATTCGGTTGAGCTCTTCCTCATTAGCGCGAAGCCGCTCAAAGCGAGCATTAACCTCGGCCTTGCGGGCCTCGTATTTATCTTGAAGTAAAGTGGCCATGGTGGGCCGTCCTTTCATTGTTGATGATTCGTCAAGGAGGGAAATAAGCTAGAAGCGAAGGGATGTAAGGTCATCTCGGCATTACCCATCGACTCTGGAAAATTCGCTCGCTGCATCGAGCATTTGTAGGAAACGCGCCAGGGTTTCAACGAAATCGCAAGTTAAATATTGCAAGCTGCGTCAGGCGCGCAGAAGACACGCTCAATGTCATTTCTCAACTCGTTACTCATAGCCAGTCCATCACCCAACGCGGGCTGAAGCCCATCAGCAGATACTAGGCCCAGCCTTTATCAACTTCATCCATTTACATAATGTCGAATTCTTAATCAGAATTCTTGCCGTAAGTCTTCTAACATCAGTCGCCGGATCGTTCCCTCGTTTACCTGCAACACCTTCGATTGCGAACCATATATCGCCTTTTGCCTTAAACGCGCAGAATCTACCGTGAGCAAATCCATTTCTTAAGTGATAAAACAAGCTGAGCGTTTGATTACTTTTAGCGTCATAAAAGACCGCAGACTCAAAGGGCTTTGACACAATGTCACCGCAATCAAACAAATCAGCGCTCCGTAAAGCCTGTTCCATATCGCCAATGGTTGCAGCGGACCAATATAAAGATTTGTTTGAGCTTGCTGCCTTAAGTTTTTTATTCAAATATTGGGGTTTTCTCCAGGGAGTATCCCACCCGTATTCAGATACCGGGATGCTTCTGCTAGACAGCCCCGGAGCTGGGGTTTCGACAACGAAGAACCTAAGAAGCGGGGCAAGCACAGGGCCCAGTGACTTCTGAGATAGACCGCATTTAACCCATGCAGGATTAGATTCAACAAACACAACCTTATTTGCTGATACTGTTTCGAACATGAATCTCACCTAAACCAAGGGGTTGCGTTTGAAATCCCAGGAGGTTTCAAACGAGTCCCAGTCAAGTTCGGATGCATGGAGTGATTCCTGAACCAATTTCAAAACTTCCTCATTAGAAGAATCTATCCCGTGGACAGGGATGCGTTTAAGGTCTCCAACTTCATTATTAAAAGTCTGGCTCAACGCCAGCTTAATATATTGCGCTGTAGAGCTATTAAGCAGGCCAAGAATGAATAGCCTGTCTTCCTGCTTAACCGGAACAATGTAATAGCCCGCTCCGCCACAAATAGAATTGTCCGAACAATTTCGAACACTAATCGGACCACTTGTAAGCGCTGACCAGGTTAACACGCCGTTTTTATGGTAAAAACGTTCATTTTGGACACGGGCTTTTGCTTTTCCATTTTTGTCCCTATTAGTCTTAATCTCATGCCCATCATCCAGCCAATTAACAACATCTATCTGATTTCCTGACCACTTTCTGTAGTCGCCCCCATCAAGCATAAAGTGCCACTTCGCTCGAGATGGATCTCCCGTAACGCCTAGGACGTCCCGATTCGAACACTCGAACCAGCATCGAACGAAAAGATCGGTATCGCCGCACTTTAGCCCCTGCGCTAGTGAGCTGATCACAGACAATGGCGTTCCTTCCTTGAACGAAAGACGCGCCCCTTGTCCAAGCCAGTAGGCTATGGGAGTGCCGGGGATCTTCTTGAAGGTTTCGGCGTCGCGGCGGTAGAACCAGCCGCAGTCGGGGTTTTGGATGGCCTCCAGCGCCTTGGGAGCCTGAACCGTGGGACCAGTAAAATCGGCAAGACGAACGTATCCGCCCTTATAGCCATCGATATGCGAATTGTGATAGGTAAATGTGCAGATAGGCACGGTTGCCCCTGCAAAGCCAGAATACTCGAGCTGAATGAGCGTGGTTAGGGTCTTGTCATCGATAAGCCTATTTCGAAGCTTCTCGTAGCTACCGATGAACATCCAAACGAACGGAGTCATCATTCCAACTTCGCCGTGCTCGTTGGCAAAGTCCATAATGCGCACGATGAACGAAGAGAACAGGTCGCTCTTCACGTCAGAGTAGTTCTTCTTGACCCATTTGCTCATGAAGGGGTTAAAGCTGCTGCTGCCCATGTACGGAGGATTAGCCACGGTGCAGGTAAAACGACGGGACAGCTTCTCGCAGATGGCGGCGGCGCCTTCGAGCTTAGTTTTGGTCGCAGAGGCAAAAAGGTCGTCGGAACAGCTCGCGGCGGCAGCTTTGAGCTCGTCAATCTCGGCCTCTGAAGGATTGAGCAGCGAGCCAATCTCGCCCAAATGACTCAACTCCTCGGCGAGCTTCTTGTTACCCGGCAGCTCGTCCTCCCCCAGCGGAATGCTCGAGAGCACGGTAACGTCGGCGCCAACGCCACGCCTAAAGAAGCGACGATCGTGCTCGCGGGCGCACATGGCAAGCGCCAGCTCCGCGATCTGCGCCGCGCGGGGATCGATTTCCATGCCCGCAAGGTTTTTAGTAAGAATAAGCTCGGGAATTTCGCGCTCACGATAGCCGCGCTCCTCGTACATATGGAAGAGCAATTCGAACGCATAGACCAGGATATGGCCCGAGCCGCATGCGGGGTCACAGAGAGTTATCTCCTCGGGGCTCGAGATGCGTATGAAGTCCTCGTGCTCAGCATCGGGCTCGATGTAATAATCCATGCACTCGCGCAGCGAACTCCCCGGGTTATTGAGCATCCACAGACGGCCGAGCGAGTTCTCGACCATATAGCGCACAATCCACTCAGGGGTGAAGAGCTGCGTGGCGGGCGCGATGTCCGCCGCCGCTGCCTTGCGCTTTGACTTGAAGAACTCGTCTTTTACGTCAGCGTTGTAGTACTGATACATCCAGCCCAGAACGGTCACGCCCTCGCGCCAGCGCTCGTCAGTGATAACGGCGTTGAGCTTGCCCACTACGCCGTCGGCCATCATGAGGCCCTGGGGCAACAGCAGCTCCATGGCACCGCCCACGCGTTCAAAGACGCCTGGCAGGCAATCGGCAAGTTCCTCGCACTGAGCCACAAAAAGATAGCGCCACAGCGGTTCATCCAAGCCCGCCATCTTGAGCTCGGCTATGCGATCGGTATCGGCCGTCGCCATCTCCACGTCCAGTGCGTTCTCCACGGCCTCGCTGCCATGGCTGCCGTCCGCGCGGCTCAGCATGCGCATACGGCCGGGAAGCCATCCGCGTGCGTCCATGAAGCGAATGGCCACGATGCGGTTGAACCAGGTGTAGGCCGCACGGTCGCGCAGGGCGTCGTGCCCCTCTGCGGCCTGTAGGCGCAGCAGCTCGTCGCGCTGCTCAACTTCGAGCGGACTCAGAGGCTGGCCGTTGACGGTCTCGGACCCAGCGGGCGCGAGCGTAGGCTCAGTGATGCCGTAGCGCACCATCTGCGCCTCCACGCCGTTAATAAGTTCCACGCGGGCCCACGTGCAGAAGTTCTTGAGAGCGGAATCGTTCATGGTTCCCGTACCTTTCAAAACGCCATAAGCCACCGGCGCATGCTTGGGCGCCGGCGGCTGAGCGGGTTAGTTAATGCGGATCTCGTCGTTTGATGCAAGCGCCTGCATAAGGCGGGCGCGCAGGTCGTCCACGTAGCGATCCACGTCCTCTGCGGTTGTGAGGCGGCTCGGCTTGGCCAGGTCGGCGCGACGCACGGTCTTGACCTTGCGCTGGGGCTTGGGCACGGGCACGGGAACGGAACCGTGACTTGGCGTAGCGGTGCCCTTGTTGGTGATCTTTTTGACCACTTCACCCGTGCTGGTGACCTCGGTGGAACGGCGCTCGTTTTCCATACGCTCGCGTGCGGCGTCCACGGCGTCGTATATCTTGTTGGCCGCCGTGATGGTCCAGCTTTCCCAGTTTGCCGCGAGGGCGTTAAGCTCGTTGAGGCTCTGGACGCCGTGGGTGCGGTTCTTGAACGACTCATACTTGGTGCCGGCGTCTGCTATGGCATCCTTGGCCTGCTTGACAAAACCATCTTGGCTCTCGGCCTGCTTCTGCAGGTCCTGCAGGTCGTTCTCGATGCGATGCAAGAACTCGTTGCGGCGCATGCCCAGGAGCTTTTTAATGTATTCCTCGACGGGGGCCATCAGCGGTTGCAGGTCTTTAATGCGGCTGTAGGGCTTGGGATCTTTGAGGATCTCGCACACCTTTGCCACATTCTCCACCGCGCCGGGAATGTCGTCGGAGGCATACTCAATGCCCTCCGTGCGACTCAAGAATTCCTTGGCGTGATCAAACGTTGCGCGCTGGTTGGAATCGAAAAACTCAGCCACCCTGTCATAGTCTTCCTTGGCGTCGAACAGGCGGTCCTCGTGCTTGGTGAACGTGGTCAAGAACGCCTCGGCCTCGTTCTGATCCTTAAGGACGTCGGCCACCTCCGAGCGCATCTTCTCGCACTCAGCCTCGCCGGGATACGGGTAGGCCGGTTTGATGCCCGTGTAGTAGTCGCGCGCCATAGCAAGGCACGTCTCGCGCAACCCCTCAAGATGCTCCTTGAGCTCGGCCACAAGCTTATCCTCGTTGGAGGGTACGGTCTTGAGGTCAAATAGGTCGCGCATAAGCTCGCCCGTGGCGCGCAGCAAACGGTCGCTCATGCGCACGCGAAGGCGCACTTGGGCCTTATCGGCATCCTTGCGCAGGAGTGCCACCATGCGGCTGTCGTTAGCTTGGACCGTCTGGCCGCCAAACAGCACCTGCGCGCGCTGCTCCACCACAAGTTGCGCCACCACATTGGCGATGTCGACCTCGCGCCAGCCAAAGGGCCTTTGCTGGTACTGGCGCTGGATATCGCCCATAGTGGTATCCAGATGGCGCTGATGCTGCACTTTGAGGAAGTCCTCGACCTCTTTGAGCGCACGTGTGTTGCCCGCATCCATGCCATCGAGCCCCGTCTGGACGTTGCCCGCCAGCGTGGAGCGGATATCGGAATCACTCGTGACCGGCGCACCGATGTAGTCGGCCTTTTCAAAGACCACATCGCACAGCTGTGCCAGCACCTGCTCAAAGACCTGGGCAGGCTTGGCTGCACGCACCTCGACCATGCGGCCGTTGACGGCGCAACGCGCATGGAGCACGGCCTCGGTCAGAAGGGCGTCGGCCTCTTTCTCGCTATGGGCCGCCTCGCGCATCTTGGACTCAACGATCTGGCGCGTACTCGGCCGGAGCTCCTGAAGGTTGCGTGTCTTGGCGTACTTGCGGATCTTGGCGGCGTTGACGAGCGTCTCCCAGTAATCCGCCTCATCGCTCAGGGCCACGACGGCTTTGCCCGAAGAAGCCAAGGCCAGCTCGGTATCGTCCGCACGGCCCAGGTCGCTCGCCATAGTCGCCACGTAAAGCTCCATGCCGCCCATGCTGCCACCGTGGATTGAGCCGTCCACATAGCGGTCAAACGGGAAGTCGTTGGCCCCGCGGTTGAGCTTGCGCGCGTTGTAGATGCTGTCGAACAGGCGCTTCTTGATGGACTCGATCACTTGCGCGTTGTCAATCGGGGTGCGCGCGATTTCCTGCGTAATCTCCTGCTCCTCGTCGGTGAGGAAGCTATAGGTATCGCCCTGGCGCGCCACGTAGTTCTCGCGCTCCAGGCGGGCAAGGGACTCCTTGACGCGGTCCTTGAGGACACGCTTATCCACATCGAGGCCGTCGATCATAAGAATGGAGATGTTCTCGACCGTGGCCTTGACGTAGCCGATGTAACGAATCAGGTACAGGAGCTTGAGCACCCGCACGTCATAGGGCTCAAGGCCCTTTGCGTCCTCGGCCGCACGGATCGCGCGGTCGACCACCTGGATAATGCCATGCTCAAGATCTTTGGAGATGGTGTCGAAGAAGCGCCAGAACGGCACGAGCGCACCGGTCTGCTCAAGTTGGATGGTCTGAGCGCTCTCCTGGAAGGCGCTCAGCATGGAGCGCTCGCCCGTGGACATGTGCTTGGCCTTGACACCGTGCTTGCGTACCTCGGTCATCACGTCGGGCAGGAGCTTAAACTGGTAGCCCACAAACGGGTAGCTTGCCACAAAATCCTTGGAGTTAGCGTAGCCGGCAAGGTCGGAGCGCGAGCCGCCCTCAAAGGTAAAGTTGTTTTTGAGCACGGCGGCGTCTTGCTCGTAGACCTGTGCAAGCATATCGGCCGCCGGCGCGGTCTTCTCGAGCACACGGCGCTGGATGACCTCGTCCACGCTGGAGCTGGAGAGCGAAAGGCGGGTGTCGAAACGACCTAAAATCATGGAGAACTTGCCCGTATCAATCCCGCCCGGAAGACCGAGATTGTAAATGTCCTCTTGACTCGAAACCATTACCCAAACGCGGCCGCCGCAAACCGATCCCAACTCCTCGACCACCGTCTGAAGACTTAGCAAGCGATCCGAGCCGTTGTCGTTAGCAATAAACTGTCCAACCTCATCAACCATGAAAACAAGGCGAAAATCGCCGCCATTGGCGGCTGCTTGAGCATCAACGTATTCTTTAACCTTTTGGGCGAACTCATCGGGTTGAAGAAGCTCGTCATCAGGGCTAGTAATCCAAGCTTTGATTTCATCGTCGCTCATGCCCAAAGTATCTTTAAGAAGCCCGCGAAAAGATTTGTTATACCTGTAGGTTTTACGATTATCGACCCATGATTTGCCCGTTAAACGCTCGAATTCATCGCGAAACTCTTGAGTCTTGCCAATTTCGTCAATGTACTCCTCAAGCTGAGCGAGCTTAGGTTTAATGCCGTAAAAACCTCGGGCCTCGTAAAACACACGCTCAAATCCATAAAGAACAGCAACGGATGACTTATCACCCTTCCATGAGCCCGCCTTGCTGTCGATATTAAAGAGAAGAGTCTGCGTAGGAATGGAACAGGCGCGCTCCATTGAAGCAAACACCATGGGATCGGCAATCTTGCCGTCAAAATAGGAAATAGCGCGCTTGCCATCAACGTTGAGGTTCCCAAGCAAATAGCTCGCAATTTTAAGGAAATGCGATTTACCGGATCCGTAGAAACCGCTGACCCACACGCCCATCTTATTGGTCGGTGAATCTAAAGAAGCGCTATAAGCATTGAAAAGAGTAGCAAAATGCCCCTGCAGCTCACGTGTCACCACGTACTCGCTAAGCTCTTGCCTGATTGACTCGTCTTTCTTATCGTCAACGACAACAACCCCGTTAATGGAACGGTTGATATCTTTCGAAAAGAGATTACGGACAATTGTTTTATCCATTTTAAGCTCCTTAAATTTGGAGAACGACAGCCAACAACGCAGGGGTCGAGGTCGACTTATGAGATATCGATCGCGCGGTAATAGTTCTCTGCTGCAAGCCTGTTAAACAAGGTGACAGACGAGCCATTAAAGCTACCGGGATAAGCCGCGATAACCGGCACATCATGGAAGTCAGACTGCATAGAATCAAACAGGTTGTGAACTCGCAAAAAGGGATAGACTTCGCCAACCCCTACAAGCAAAATCACATCGCCCGACTCGCGAGGTTGAGTCAAATCCAAAATCAGGTCGGAGACAGCATCCGGCTGGCAATAATCCACCACATCATCGAACACAGTTTCTAATCCAAAATCACCTTCTTGCTCTTGCATAGGCTCAAGGACATCAAGATCTTTAAGGATTGCCAGCACGGCGTCGTAGAGGTTCACGACCTTGAGCGTGCACGGAAGCTTGTCGGCCTCGGCATCGCGTGAAAGGGCGTCAAATAATGCACGCGCCTCAAACTCCAGCGCGGGGTCATAACAAAAGGTGTGGAAGCCGATCTCATTGCCTATGCCCCTGTTGGCCAAAAAGTCCTCGCTGCACAGGCACTCGCGCAGGAGTTGAGCGCGGCGCTCAAATTCCTGGCGGGCTCGCTCGGAGCGGGCATGCGCCGCCACGACGCTCTGGCGGGAATGGATGCCGATATTGGTGGTGATGTCCGTCGCCGGGGTGATTGCGGGGTCGACGGCGCTGTTGGCGGGAACCACGCTACATCACCTCCCTACCGGTAAGGGCCGCGATAAGCGGCTGCTCACCCAGCTGAACCAAGGCTCGCTCGACATCGGAATCGAGGAAGAGTGGTGACAGGCGCTCAGACTCCGGGCCCATACCCTCGCCGATAAGGCCGGCATGGCGGAGCGTCTGGCGAATCGAGCCCTTAATGCGCTTGACCGTGGCCTCGGTCCAGCGGGCCGCGTCCGGATACTCCGTGGTAAAGCGCGTCATAAAGGCGTTGAGGTCAGCCGCCGTGAAGGCATAGTCGAAGTTTTGCAGGCGCTCCCCCACCTCGACGAGCACGAACTCGCGCACGATATCGTAGCGGCAGATCATGCTGTAAAAGATGGCCTGGTCCGCCTGCGTGGGAGTACCGGATGCCATGAGGCCGGTTAGGGATAACGCAGCCTCGACGGCGGTTTTGGGGCCGATGCCGCGCGCGGCGCATGCGGCGTCCGTGGGCACCATGGCGTCGAGGCGGCGAAGGCACACGGTTGCGCGGTTGGCGACCATGCGCTCCGTGGGATATTGAAAGAGGTTTTCGCTCTTTACGCGTACAATGACCTGCTCGTCGCTTACGCCCTGCGTACGCAGGCCAGCGACGATGCGCATCTCATGCGGGAGGAATTGCTCGCGGGTGAGCACCCCCCCCCCCGAACGCTTTTTGCGGTTACATCCACAGTGCACGCTCCAAGGGTGTCAGAGGCTGTCACGAATGCGCCGCGGCCCGGCAGGCAGGCGCGGCGCACATGACAATAATCATACCTGTTGGTAAAAAAGTTACCACGCCCAGAGTGTCAAATGTTGAGCAACAAAATTAAATCCGGTTAACGGTTATTTTCGCAGCTCAGAAGCTTTGACGAGGTTGCCCCAAATCACACTTGCCAGACAACCGCGCTTGTGAATCTGTCCCCGCCCTCCGCTACACTCAACATAGAATGAAGGCCGAGGCGGATCGTATGTGAGCCTCGAGGCAACCCTCCCCCATGTAACCATCCTGTAAATCATAGCGGCGCACTCGAGTTTTACCGTGATGCGGTCGCACCCGGCGCTGCACTGTGCTAAAGTATCCCGAACGTTCAAACGACTACGAGGGGAACTAGAAGATGGCACGTGTGCACAACTTCTCAGCTGGCCCGGCCGCACTGCCTACAAGCGTGCTCGCCGAGATCGCCGACGAGATGATGGACTACCGCAGTTGCGGCATGTCCGTGCTCGAGATGAGCCATCGATCTAGCATGTACCAGCAGATCATCGACGACGCCGAGGCAACCCTGCGCCGCCTGCTGAGCATCCCCGATAACTACCGTGTTCTGTTTTTGCAGGGCGGCGCCACGCTGCAGTTTGCGGGCATCCCGATGAACCTCATGCGCCGCGGCCGCGCCGGCTACGTCGTGACCGGCAACTTCGCCAACAAGGCGTACAAGGAAGCCGCCAAGTACGGCGAGGCCGTGCTGCTCGCGAGCTCCGAGGACGCCAATTTCGACCGCATTCCCGCCATGGCCGACATCAACGCGCGCATTGCCGCCGAGGCCGCGGGCGGCGGGCTCGACTACGTCTACATCTGCCAGAACAACACCATCTTTGGCACCATGTACCACGAGCTGCCTAACTTCGGCGACGTACCGCTGGTCGCCGATGTCTCGAGCTGCTTTTTGTCGCAGCCGCTCGACGTCGAGCGCTACGGACTCATCTACGCCGGCGCTCAGAAAAACGCCGGCGCCGCGGGCGTCACCGTGGTTATCGTGCGCGACGACCTGATCACCGACGGTCCAGCCTTTGCGCAGACGCCGCAGTACATGGACCTTAAGACCCAGGCCGCCAAGGGCTCCATGCTCAACACGCCCAACACCTTTGGTATCTACGTGTGCGGCAAGGTGTTCCGTTGGGTTGAGCAGACCGGTGGACTTGCCGCCATGGCCGAACGCAACTGGGCCAAGGCCAACCTGCTCTATAACCTGCTCGAGCACAGCGTGCTGTTCCATGGCACCACACAGGCCGACAGCCGCTCCATCGCCAACGTCACCTTCCGTACCGGCGATGCCGACCTCGACGCCGCCTTTGTCGCAGGCGCGGCCGAGCACCAGATTCAAAACGTCAAGGGCCATCGCCTGGTGGGCGGCATGCGCGCCAGCGTCTACAACGCCGTAACCATGGAAGACGTGCGGGCACTGGCCTCGTACATGAAAGACTTCGAAGCGCAGCATAGTTTGAGCCCGCGATCTAACTAGCCCGCAACGCGCGGGCCGACCAGCCACTTCAAACCACCCTGCTTAGATCAAAACCTGCTAAGGAGTTTTTCCATGCGTAAGATTAAGACCATCGACGACATCACTAAAGACGGCAAAGTCGAGTTTGGCGAGGGCTACGAGTTTGTAAGCACCGCCGAGGAGGCCGACGCCATCCTGATGCGCTCGACCGACCTGCACGGCTACGAGCTGCCCGAGGGCATTCGCGCCATCGCCCGCTGCGGCGCCGGCGTCAACAACATTCCCGTCGAGGAGTACGCCAAGAAGGGCGTCGTTGTCTTTAACTCCCCCGGCGCCAACAGCAACGCCGTCAAGGAGCTCGTCCTGGGCATGCTGGTGCTTTCGAGCCGCGGCGTGGTGCAGTCGATGAACTGGGTGCGCGACAACGCCGACGACCCCGATATCCAAGTCGACGCCGAGAAGGCCAAGAAGGCCTTTGTGGGTCGCGAGCTCAAGGGCAAGCGCATTGGCGTCATCGGCCTGGGCAACGTGGGCTCCAAGGTCGCCAACGCCTGTGTCGATCTGGGCATGGACGTCTACGGCTACGACCCGTTCATTTCCGTCGAGCACGCGTGGGTGCTGAGCCGCGAGGTGCAGCGCGTGGGCACGCTCGAGGATCTGTGCCGCGGCTGCGACTACCTCACCGTGCACGTGCCCAGCAAGGCCGACACCATCGGTATGATCAGCACCGAGCAGATTAACCTGCTAGCGCCCGACGCCGTGCTCATCAACTACGCGCGCGAGACCATCATTGACGAAGACGCCGTCGACGCCGCCCTGCGCGAGGGCAAGCTCAGCTGGTTTAGCTGCGACTTTGCCACGCCCAAGACCGTCAAGATGCCCAATACGTTTATCACCACGCATTCGGGCGCCGGCACCGGCGAGGCCGAGGCCAACTGCGCCGACATGGCCATCAGCGAGCTCAAGGATTACCTGGAAAACGGCAACATCGCGCACAGCGTCAACTACCCCGCCTGCAGCATGGGCAAGGCGCGCGCCGCAAGCCGTATTGCCTGCCTGCATGCCAACGTGCCCAACATGATCGGCCAGATCACGGCCATTCTCGCCAAGGACAACGCCAATGTGCAGCGCATGACCAACGAGTCCGCTGGCGAGAACGCCTACACCATGTTCGACACCGATGAGCACCTGGACGGCAGCACGATCGAGGCGCTCAAGCAGATTCCGTCGATGTATCGCGTGCGCGTGATTAAATAGCGCCGGTGCCAAGCCTGCCAGACAGACCACGAAGCCCATTCGCCCCCCCCGTATTCACGAAACGGGGGGGCGATTTTGTTGCTCCGGACGACTTTAAAATGATACCCAGAACAAGTTTTTTCAGATAATCGATAGTGAGGCTCCAGTCGCTAAGCACACCCGCTTTGATAAACAGCTTTATCAGGGACTTTAGTAGGTAAAAATCGGTCTCTATGTGCCGAATGTAAGTTGACTGTCCATTTTCCGAAACAACTTATTCTAGGTAGCATTTTTAAGGCCCGTCCAAGGCAAAATATAAGTATTATGCGACCAAAACTCTAGTCCGCGCGACCATTTTCCGCCCGCGCGGCTACATTCCCGCCCAATCGATAAAAATCTCCTCACGAAGCCGCCGTTCGAGCTCCTGCTGCCGCGGCGTCTTGTCTTTCAGCGGCACATCGAGATAGGACATGATGAGCTCCATCACCACGCGGAAGGCATCGGAATCGGCCAGCTGACCATAGGTCATCAGAACGACGGGATATCCCATGGCTTGCAAAGCCGTCGTTCGATCGGAGTCCGAGATCTTGGATTCTATGGATCCGTGTATGGCTTTACCTTGGCATTCAACCAGGCACTCTCGGCTGCCGTCCTTATTTGCCAGCAGAATATCGGCATAGCGCCTATCAAGCCCCGAAATCAGGCGGGCACTGCGCGTCAAGCGAATCTCGACGTTATTGGTAAGGCGCAGCCCTTCGCCGCCGCGCAACCTCGTAAGGCCAAACAGCATCGAAGCCTGGACCTCGAGCGGCGATGCCGCCACCCCCGTAATGCATTTCGCGGCACGCGTGAACGATTTAGCGCCGCGGAGCCCCGGGATCTTATCGACGTACTCGGTAAGCTCAGAGAGCTCGATCAAGGGCGGTCGTTTCCACAAGTCCGTTGGATTCCCCGAGGCATCCTTTACGTTTTCCCAGCCCGACCGCGCGTCACCCCACCGGTCCCCATATGCCTGCACAAGTGCCGACTTTACCTGAGGCGCAATCTTGCACACGGCAAAGGTGCCGCACATCTCATACATACACATGATCAGACGCTCGTTTGAGACCGAGGAAGCCAGGGTCAGCAGGGTAAAGAGCGGGGACGCGACATCGAGGCCAAACTCTGTCTGCCGCACGGAGCCAAACGGCCTCTCCCCGTTCCAAACATGCCTGACAATGCGATCGCCCTTACGTCCGCAGCTGCCCTGTGCCAACACGTGTAACGGGGTGCCCAGGAAATGCTTGACCAGCGGGTGCTCACAAAGGCGTTCCCTGGGCGGATCGTCCGCAGAATCGGGCAGGTCCGGCATTATTGCCAAAACCTGTGGAGGTATCCGGTGATACCGAAAGGCAGATATGTCGCACAGCATGTCGTCCATGAAGGGTACGTACCCGCTGCGTCGCTTGTGAACCCGCTCGGACGGCAAACGCGCTGGCTCGGCCTGCGAACGGTAAATACTGCCACGCCCACGTCGCGGATCTCTCAGGAGGCTTACAATCGGTTTGGAAAGCAAACTGATTGTGAGGTTGCATATGGTTGATGAGGACTTTGCCTGGCGGCTTGCGCAGGAGCTTGTGCGGATCGACAGCTCAGACCCGGGCGCGTATGAGGATGAAATTGAGCGCTTCATTAAGAGGCTCATTGAGCAGCAGCTGGCACAACTTGATAGTTCTGCGCTCGATGCCGTGCAGATTGAGGAGCTCGAAGTGCTGCCCGGGCGCCGCAACCTTAAAGTCACCGTGCCGGGCCAAAGCGACGAGCCGCGGCTGATCTATATCTGCCACATGGATACCGTCACCTTGGGCGATGGCTGGGACGCAGACATCGCACCGCTTGGGGCGGTTGTGCGCGACGATAAACTCTATGGCCGCGGTGCCTGCGATATGAAGGGTGGCCTGGCCTGCGCTATTGCCGCACTGATCCATACGCTCGAGCGCGTGGCGGCGGATGGCGCGTTGCCCCGCCGCGGCTTTTCGCTCATCTGCTCGGTCGACGAGGAAGACTTTATGCGCGGCTCAGAGGCCGCGATCGATGCCGGCTGGGTCGGCTCGCGTGAATGGGTGCTGGACACCGAACCCACCGACGGACAGATTCAGGTGGCGCACAAGGGGCGCACGTGGTTCGAGATTGAAATGGCTGGCGTAACGGCGCATGCGAGCCAGCCGTGGAAGGGCGCGGATGCCGTCGCCGCCATGGCCGAGGTCGTGTGTTCGCTCCGTCGCGTGTTTGTGGCGCTGCCCGCGCACGATGAGCTGGGGTCTTCGACCATCACGTTTGGCCAAATCGAGGGCGGATATCGCCCCTATGTCGTGCCCGACCGCGCCAAAGTCTGGGTCGACATGCGTCTGACCCCGCCGACCGATACGGCCGCCGCGACGCGCATGGTAGAGCAGGCCATCGCCGTCGCCGAAGCCGCCGTTCCCGGTTGCCATGGCAGCTACACCGTGACGGGCGACCGCCCCGCCATCGAGCGCGACCCGAACTCTCCCCTTCTAGCAGCGCTCAAGCGTGCCGCCGATGACGTGACGGACGCGGACACGACCGTCGGCTTCTTTACCGGCTACACCGACACCGCCGTCATTGCCGGCAAGACAGGCAACCGCAATTGCATGAGCTACGGTCCCGGGTCGCTCGCGCTCGCACACAAGCCCAACGAATATGTGCCCCATGCCGATATCGTTCGTTGTCAGCAGGTGCTAATCGCGCTCGCCGATAACGTGCTCTGGGACGCGAGCGGCCAAGTTGGGGCATAATAAGCCGCGAACAAACCGACTCGTGCGTTAGGACCGCCCATGAAAGCACTTCCGTTTCCCTGCATCCGCCCGGCTCAGGACCGCGTACTCGAGGCGCTGCCTGCAATGGGCAGCATCCTGAGCGGCAACGATGCTCTGCGCGGAGCCCTTGCCGATGGCCTGATGCTCAAGGACCCGGGTGCGGCGTATTACGTGTACGAATGCTCGGGCGAGCCGGGACGCGTGACGGGTGTCGTGGCGATCTGCCCGGTTAACGTGCTGACGGGCGGCGACGAGGCTGCCGCCGAGAGCATCGACGCACTCGCCACCGCGCGCGCGATCGCCGAGCTCAAGGTGCAGCCGCGCCCCGTGTCGCTCGCCTACGAGGCGTCGCCCGTCATGGATATCATTTTGAGCGCTGCCAAAGAGGGCGCATCGCTCTACGCCGTCACCGATCCCGCGGGCGTCACACATCGCGTGTGGGAGGTCAAGCGCGAGGACGCCGTTGCCGCCATCCGTGCCATGCTCGATCAGGCGCCCGACCCGGTGTTCGCCGGTGACTCCGCCTATGTCGCCGCACTGGCTGGGGCATCGCAGATTCTGGCCGACGAGGCCCGCGCTGCCGGCGCCTACTCTGGCAAAGAGCCGTTCAACTTTGCTGTAGCCGTGCTGTTCCCCGCCGCGCAGGTCAGCGGCAGCGCGCCGCAGGTTCCGACGGGTCTGCTCACTCACCAGGTCTCACGGTTCTAGCGAACTCAAACGCTAAGCTGGAAAACCCAGCATCCAAACAAACAAGGGGCGGAGATGCAGCAAACGCATGCACCTCCGCCCTTTTCGCATCAAACAATTACGCCGGTAAACCGGGCCGCAACGTCAGCGTCATCCACGCTGCGGACCTGCCGCCGCCACGAGCGGCTCTAGCCCCAGCTCGCGCGCGTAGTCTTCCTGCGTAAAGACTTCGACCAGTTCAAACGTATCGGCCGCATCGTCAAACGCAAAATGCAGCACTGAGCAGTTGCCCGGCACGCGTTCGCGCTCGTCGGCCGCCGTGCCCTTCACGTGATCCAAAAACTCCTTGATAGCTGAGCCATGACTTACCGCGAGCACGCACGTATGGTCCGGACGCTGCATAAGATCGGTCAGCGTCGCCACCATGCGCGTGCGCACCTGGATCTGGCCCTCGCCGCCAAATTGACGATAGAAATCGCGCCACGGGCGCTCGGGCATGAGCATCACGCGCTCGGCCTCAAAGTCGCCAAAGAACCACTCACGCAGGCCGTCCAGGCGCTCGTACGCCAAGCCCGGCCACAAGTTGGCGATAGTCTGCTCGGTGCGATGAAGCGTGGAGGTGTAGGCATGATCGGGCTCAATGCCGCGCGCACGTAAAAACATGCCGGCGCGCGCCGCCTGGTCGCAACCCAACTGCGTAAGCGGCGAATCACTCCACCCCTGAATGATACGCTTAAGGTTGAATATCGTCTGTCCATGACGGACCAGATACAGATCTTTATTCATAGGGGTCCTTTCGTTCGTTACCAACCCAAAAGCGAAAACGCCCCGTCGCAATAGCCAAAATGAAGCACGGCACCGTTGTCGGGCAGCTCTCCCCCGCCAGTCACATACTCAAGAAACTCCTGGCAGGCTGAGCCATGGGAAACCGCCAGCACGCAGTCGTGCTGCGGCCTGGCCATAATACGGGACAGCGCCGCGACCATGCGCGACTGAAGCTGCACTTCCGACTCGCCGCCAAAGGCAACAGGATAATCGCCCCAGGGCTGCGGCGGCATCTCGCGATTTGATGTGCCCTCCAGCGAGCCAAAATGCCACTCACGCAGGTCATCGACCAGCTCAATGGAACGGCCCTCGCCAACGATAAGCTCGGCCGTATGCCGCGCCCGGCCCAACGGCGAGGAATACACATGATCAAAGGCCACGCCACGCGCTGCAAACGCCGTACGCGCCGTCAGCGCCTGCTCGCGCCCGCGCGCCGTAAGCGGCGAATCGTGCCAGCCCTGCAAAATGCTCTGCACATTGAGCTCAGTCTGCCCATGCCGCACCAAATACAGATCTGCCACACACCCTCCCCTCGTACCACCACAAAGGGGACAGGAGCCTTTGTGGTGATTTTGCCGCCGGATTGCACCGCAACGACGCACAACTACAGCAGCACGTCGGCAAGCGGACGCTTGGGTACGTGGTGCACCCGCGCCTCGTCGCGCCAATAATTGATGGAGCCGTCGGGGTTGGAATCGATCGCATCGATCACCTGTGTCTCGGCCGGAATGCCAAACGCCATGATCAGCTTGAGCTCATACTTGTCGTTATCGAGCCCCATGGCATCGATCGCGTGGGGCGTAAAGGCCTTGAACATGCAGGCTGCCACCTCGGGCGTGGCGCTGCGGGCGGCGAGCATCATCGTCTGCGCGGTAATGCCCGTGTCGACATCGGTAATGGGAGCGGCGGGCTTGCCCGGAACGGCGCGCTCAGCAAGAATCGCGATGTAGCCGGTCGGGCGCTCGCCCTCATCGGGACCCGGCCAATCCTTGAGCGCACCGGCCCATGCAAGCTCGTCAAATACACGCGCGCAGTCCTCTGCACCGCTCACCACGTGAAAGCGCAGACGCTGAGCATTGGCGCCGCAGGGAGCCAGGTGCGCCAGTTCCGCCAGCTCAAGCAAAAACTCGCGCGGCACGCGCATGGACTCGTCAAAGCGACGGCACGTACGGGCACGACGGACCAGCGCATCAAACGCTTCCAGACCGAGCTTTTCGCAACCTTGCTTTGCCATCGATTCGACACTCGACGGTGCCTCGGGAACTGCTTCGTTCATAGGGACCCCCAATACAAGCCAATTGTCCTTAGGAAAATCTAACCTAAAACGTGGGCAATAACGAACAGGGCTGCAATGTTCTACACCTGTTGAATAGAAAATCGCGACGTGGGGAACAACGGAAACAATTCGGGACCTTTGGGTTACGTTTCGCCCTCCCCGACCCATACGCTAGCGCCTTTAAGCGTTACTGGTTGTAACGATCAAGGCTTACGCCGCACGGAAAGGAGACATTATGGGCATCTTTAAGAACGATGACCAAAAATCGAGCCAGTTTGGATTTGACGAGAAAAGCATGGCAGGCAAGGCCGTCAAGGCCGTGCGCTGGATTTACGCCATCACGGGCGTCTTGGCGCTCGTCGCCGGCATCGCACTGCTGTTTGCGCCCGCCAAATCCCTCGTCTTCCTGACGACCGTCTTGGGCATCTACTTTGTGATCACGGCCGCGATCAGGCTGTTTACCGCTGTTTTCGAGCCGCTGCTGCCCACCGGCTGGCGCGTTACGAGCATCATCTCCAACCTGCTCATCATTCTGGGCGGCGTCATAATCCTGCGCAACCAGGCCTTCTCGACCGCGACGCTCACCACGATGGTGGTTATCGTGGCCGGCTTTGGCTGGATTGTCGAAGGTGTCATGTCCATTCTGGAGTCCGAGCTTTCGTCCAACCGCGCCCTCGCCATCCTGAGCGGCGCACTTTCCATCATCGCCGGCATGTTCGTGTTTATCTATCCGCTGTGGTCGGCCAAGATGCTCGTCATCTTTAGCGGCGCCGCGCTGCTGGTGTTTGGCGTAACGCTGATTGTTCGCGCTATTCAATTTGGCAAACTGGTGCACTAGATGCCGCGAACGCTCTTTATTGATGCCGACGCCTGCCCGGTCACGCGCGAGTCGATTGACTGCGCGCGGCGGGCGGGCGTCGCCGTTGTTATCGCCGGCAACAGCACGCAAAACCTGGAACGGCACATTCGCCGCGACGACCCGCGCGATGCCGAGCACGCGCGACGCGGCTTTTGGGTCACGACGCTCGACGTGAGCGTGGGCGCCGACAGCGCCGACTTTGCCATTGTCGAACGCCTGCAGGCGGGCGACGTGGTCGTGACGCAGGACATTGGCTTGGCGAGCATGGTGCTCGGGCGCGATGCCGCCGCTATCGGTGTGCGCGGGCGCGTCTACGACAAAGCAACCATCGACATGCAGCTGTTTATTCGCCACGAGGAAAAGAAGGTGCGCCGCGCCGGCGGACGCACTCGCGGGCCGGCGGCATTTACCAGCGAAGACCGCGCCCGCTTTAAACGCAACCTCACCGAGCTGCTGCGCTAACCAAGGTAGATTTTTGGGACATGTCCGGAAATCTACCTTTTTGTTTTGAGCGGTGTGAGCGCTCGGAATCCATGGCTCAACAAAAAACGGGCTTCAAAATGCCATGCGTCGCCGCATTGCGCAGGCGCTGAGCATGGCTATTTGAAGCCCATTTTTTAGGCCCACTTAGAGGCCAACGGCGGAGAGGATGAGGCCCCAGCCAGCGCCGATGACGTACATCATGATCAGGAACACGGCATTTTCGCGGGCGCTGCGGTTGGTGCGGAACAGCACCAGATAACCCACGCCGGCGGAAATGAGCGTGCCGGCGAGCATCGGCGCCAGTTGCAGCGCGCCTTCCAGATACAGCTGTGTAATGACCACGCTCGCCGAGCAATTGGGAATCAGCCCGACAAGCGCCGAACCCAGGACAGCGAGTGTCTCGTTGCCGCGCAGGAACTGCTCGATCGCGGACTCGCCGAACGTCTCGAGCACGGCGACCAGAATCAGCGTCACCAGAAAAATGAATACCGAGACCTGCACGGTGTGCGAGATCGCACTGCGGATGATCGACAGGACAGGCGTCCCTTCGTGGGAGTGAGAGTGACCGTGACCATCATGGTGTTCATGTTCGCCCTCATGACCGTGATCGTGGCCATGTCCGTGTTCGTGCTCGTCCTCGTCTTCATCACAACCGCAATGGTCGCGCTCGCACAGCTCGTGGATGTGGTCGGCGCTCACGCCTGCCTCGGCCACCTCGTCGATGATGTCACCGCCGCTGTGGTCGTCGTGCGCGCAGTTCACGTGGGCCGGGTTGGCCGCGGTTCCCAGCACGGTACGGCGAATCGCCGCGTGCGCGCGGGCGTTACGGCGCAGGCCGCGAATGGCAGCGTCCACGATAAAACCCGTGACCAGTGCGATCAGCGCTTTCGAAGCCAAAAGCATCGCCATAGTCTGCACGGGAACCTGCTCGGCAAGCAACAGCGGCAGCATCTCATCGGAGGTCGAAAGGAACACCGCCACCAACGTGCCCAAGGTCACGACACGGCCGGCGTACAGCGTTGCTGCCATGGCCGAAAATCCGCACTGCGGCACCATGCCCAGCAGCGAGCCAACCACGGGACCCGCAGCGCCGGCGCGCTTGATAGCGCCGTTGACGCGGTCGCCCGCAACGTGCTCAAGTGTCTCGAGAGCAAGATACGTCACCAACAAAAACGGCACCAGCGACAGCGTGTCCTTGCCGGCGTCGAGCAGAATATCAATCAGTAAATCCATGACGGATGGAACCTTTCGTGTCTTTCGGCAGCATTGTAAAAGTCCTAGCGGTCAACTAGGGTATTGTAGTTGTCCCGGGCGCGGTGCCAATAGTTGCCTATGGTAAACTATCATCTCGCCATAACTCAGTAACCTCGAGCCGCACAACGCGGCCCGTCCAAGGAGTAGCATATGAACGTATCGCAAGCACTCGAATACGAGCGCCAGCCGTTTATCCCCATGTTTATCTACGGCGACCACGGCGCCATGGAGTCCGAGCGCCAGAAGGGCGAGGAGGCCCTCAAGGTGCTCGAGACCGAGTACTTTACCGCCGAGGGCGACCCCGGCTTCGACTTTGCCACCGTGCGCGACCTGGCCGACCGCAACCGCGACCTGTGCGACCAGATTGGCGAGGCGCGTCTGCGCAACGTGACGCCCGCGACGCTCTCGCGCGGCCTGTCCGATGCCGACACCTGCGCCGCCATCGGCAAGATGCAAAAGCGCACCGCCGCGTCCGTTATGCGCGAAATCCGCGGCGACCGCGACGCGCTCGGCGTGGCCTACGCCCGCAAGCCCATCCAGGGCACCGTGCTCGGTATCGACATCGAGACCACCGGCCGTGCACCCGAGCGCGGCTATATCATCAACGTGGGCTGGGAGATCATGGAGCTCACCAGCGACGCCGTCCCGCATGACGCCGAGGCACACTACTGCGGCCTGCCCGACATCTACCGCGGCGAAGATGTGCCGCTGTCGAATATCCACCACATTACCTGGGACGACATCGACGGCAAAACGCCCTTCCGCGAGAACAAGGAGCTGCAAAAGCAGCTGCTCAAGCTTATGAAGAAGTACCCGTACATGGCGCATAACGCCGCCTTTGAGGACAGCTGGTTCAAGATTCACCTGGACGGTTACGCCGAGGCACGCCGCGCGGGTAAGATCATCGTCATCGACTCGCGCCAGATCTGCCGCAGCCTGGACGCCGACGTGCGCTCGCTCCCCCGCGAGTCCGCCCCCGCCGCGCTCGAGAACTGGGCACGCCGTCGCGGCACCCTCGCGCCCGACGCCAACGAGCAGCATCTGGGTCTGGACGACACCGACCTCATGCTCCGCACGGTACAGGCCGAGTTCAACCTCAAGAACCTGTTTGCGAAATAACCGATCCATCTGCGGGAGCGCCTGCCAGGCACAGTGCAATCCGTCTGGACGCACCGGCACGCAGTAAACTAGGGCGCAGTCTTATGGCTGCACCCTAGTTTTAATCAAAACGAGCAAATACGCATGCTTCACATAGTCGGCAGATTGGCCCACCTACTTTTTTCGAGTTGTTCGGCCAGCTGAACCACTAGTCGAGGCCCCTTGAACCGCAATCGAGCGCTATAGTCGCCCCAATTTCGCAACCAAGCCCTATAAATCTACCTGAATCAATTCGAATAAGACGTTGCGATCACACCATTCGTATAGGATAAGGCCGAATAACTCAAATTATGTTGGTGAGGCATCTGAGCGGTCGGCAAAAACGCTTAGAAGCTACGAATCCGCAACTAAAGTTCACCAAAATGGGGCAGCCGACAGAAACCTCCCCAGCCGAAGCTGCCCCCCCTCAATACGACAGCTCAAAAACCCACCGTTCGCAGAAGATAAGCCGCGCCCCAATACCGTTGCCCGAAGTTTCGAGCGTATATGGCGTCCGCTATGCCATCATGCGCGTATGGGAATCGTTCTGTCACATACCACGGCACGCGCTGTATACCAAACAGTCAACTCGCTCGCAAGCCACGCGACCGATCCCATATCTATGGAAAAGATCAAGGTGTCTGCGCCGACCACGTCCAACCTGGAAGCGGCGCGAGCATGGCTCAACAGAAAGAATGTCGATTCTGAAAGCATCCATGTGCTGACGTTTTCCAATAATGCCAAAAGGCACCGCAAGGGCTGCATCTGCCACTGCACGCGCTATACGTTTGATGCAGAAAGCTACCTAGAACTCGAGCCGAACGTCTACATCGTCGACATCAAGCTGTGCGCGTTAGAAGCAACAGCCGACCTCAACCTTTCGGAGCTCGTTGAGTATTACTTTGAAATCTGCGGCTCCTACGCGCTTGGAACGTCCGACGAAACTCAATATCGCGAGCGCCCAGCCCTAACCAGCGTTGAAGAGCTCAGAGCCTTCTTTTCAGAGGCATCGGGGTATCGTGGATCTAATAAAGCACTTAAGGCACTTTCTTATGTACGCGAAGGCTGTCGCTCCCCACTCGAAACGGCGTTTGTCATGATGCTGACAATGCCCAAGTCAATGGGTGGCTTAGCCATACGCGCTATCAAAACGGACTATCCGATCCCAGTCCCCAAAAGATACGCCGCCCTAACGCGACGGACGGTTTTCTACCTCGACGCGCTGCTCGAAAATTCGATGACCGATATCGAATACAACGGCTTTTACCACGACGAGCCCGAACAGCAATCAATTGACGAGGAACGCCGAAACACGCTGCGAAACATGGGATATGCCGTTATCACAGTTAGTCGTCATTCGTTTTTCAAGCAGTCCGCTTTTAGGCGGGTCATGGAAGCGATTCGCATTCGCGAGAAGATATGGCCCGGTCGACTCCCGGATAACTTCGCCATCCTGCAAGAAACTCTTCGTCAATTTGTCTTGCGGCGCTACTTCGAATACGGTCGCCGCGTCCTGGAGACACTCAAAGAAGAAGAGGCCGCCAAGCGCGAAATTGCAAGCCAATATCCGCAAGCTGATGACCCGAGCATCAACGATGTGCCAGAACCCGACGACATGCAACACGTCGGGGCCCTTGCTGAGGAAATCAATGGGCCTTGGGAATGCGACATGTTCGCAAAAATCGATGAAAACCGCACGGAAGACGACACGATTATTGATCTAATTGAGAATTCGCTCTTCTAAAGGCGATCTCTGCGGATGTCCACCTACATTTTTCGACTTATTCGGCCACCGATGTGCCAGATTGGCTGCAGCAATGCTCAATATAACTTTAGATAAAACTGATTCTGCAGGAACTCCCGTAGAGGAAGAACTGATTCTCGCGGTATTTAACACGATAAAGTACAAATATGAACAGTTCTAATGCTTCTCAAGGTGGCTTTCTTAGCATGCTGGCCGAACATCTCGAAATATGTTGGCGAGCATTGCGTCGATGTCTCCCAACCCGCAGAAAATCGCAGAGGCGGCAAGCAGTCATCGAAATTAACGTAAATAGTATTGACATATGAACATGCGCTCATATAATCGGAAGTAAGTTATATGAGCGCATGTTCATATGAAAGGATGTTGCAATGAGCAGCCACGCTGATGAAACAAAGACTGGCATCGAGGCCACCGAGCTGATCGTCCCCACCACCTGCTCGCCCGAGGACCTTCCCGACGAGGAGCTGTTGTACGACCTGGCCGACCTGTTCAAGGTCTTCAGCGACACCACACGCATCAAGATCCTCTATGCCCTCATGGGCCGCGAGCTCTGCGTGGCTGACATCGCCGAAGCGACCGCAACCTCGCAGTCGGCAGTATCGCACCAGCTGCGCACGCTTAAGCAGTCGCACCTGGTCAAGTTCCGCCGCGACGGCCGCAACATTCTCTACTCGCTCGCCGACGATCACGTCTACACCATGCTTAACCAGGGCATGAGCCATATCTGCGAATAGCAATCAACCACGGTATCAGCGCGGCCGGCACCCAGACCGCTAACACAGGGAAAGGAACCCACCATGAAAAAGCAGTTCAAGCTCGACGAGATCGATTGCGCCAACTGCGCGCGCGAGCTTCAGGACGAACTTGCCAAGCTCGAGGGCGTCAAGTCCGTTTCGGTCAACTTTATGACCCAGAAGCTGACGCTCGAGGCCGACGACGCCAAGTTCGACGAGGTCCTGGACCGCGTCGTTGAGTTCACCGCCGACGCCGAGCCGGACTGCGAGATCATTCTCTAACCCGCGCATACGTTGACCTGCGAGGCCGCGCTTGCCGCGGCCTTTGCTCGCGAAATTATATGAGCGAGTGTTCATAAACTCAAATGAGAGGTTTGAATCATGACAGCCGCCGATCCCAAAAAGAAAAAGAAGAAGCGCAAGAAGAGAGAGTCCCTTGAGCATAAGCGCAACCGCATCCTGGTAGCACTGGGCATTTTTGCCGTTGTTTATGCCCTCGACGAGCTCGGCGCCCTCACTATCGCATTTGGGGAGCCCGGCAACATCTACGCCAGCTTTGTGCTGTTCCTCGTGCCGTTTTTGATTGCCGGCTACGACGTACTGCAAAAGGCATTCAATAACATCCGCCGCGGCAAGGCCTTCGACGAGAGCTTCCTCATGGCCGTCGCGACCATCGGCGCGTTTGCCATGGTGCTCTTCCCCGACACCGACCCGCACATGGCCGAAGGTGCCGCTGTCATGCTGTTCTACCAGGTCGGCGAGTTGTTCCAGGCATACGCCGTGGGCAAGAGCCGCAAGTCGATCAGTGCCATGATGAACATCGCGCCCGACTACGCTAACGTCGAGCAAGCCGACGGCACACTCGAACAGGTCTTTCCCGATGACATCGCCGTCGGCACCGTGATCGTGGTCAAGCCCGGCGAGCGCGTGCCTATCGACGGCGTCATCGTCGAGGGCGAAACCCAGCTCGACACCGCCGCACTCACGGGCGAGTCGGTCCCCCGCCCGGCCAAGACCGGCGACGATATCATCAGCGGTTGCATCAACATGACGGGCCTCATCCACGTGCGCACCACCAAGCCCTTTGGCGAGTCAACCGTCGCGCGTGTTCTGGAGCTCGTGGAGAATGCCAGCGAAAAGAAGGCGCGCACCGAGAACTTCATCACGCGCTTTGCCCGCGTCTACACCCCCGCCGTCACTGGCGCTGCCGCGGTGCTCGCGCTTGGCGGCGGCCTGGTGACTGGCGCTTGGTCCGATTGGATCCTGCGCGGCCTGACCTTCCTGGTCGTCAGCTGCCCGTGCGCCCTCGTGATCAGCGTACCGTTGAGTTTCTTTGGCGGCATCGGCGGCGCGTCCAAGCTGGGCGTTCTCATCAAGGGCTCCAACTACCTCGAGACGCTCGCCGACGTGGACACCATCGTCTTCGACAAAACGGGCACCCTCACCAACGGCACGTTCTCAGTCGTCGCGGTGCACCCCGAGGCTGGCTATACCGAGCAGTCGCTGCTCGAAGTCGTAGCCCTTGCTGAGTCGTTCTCCGATCACCCCATCGCGCAGTCCGTGCGCGACGCCTACCAGGGCGAGGTCGACCCCAAGCGCGTGAGCGACTCCGCCAACGACGCGGGCCACGGCGTGACGGCAACCATCGACGGCAAGCACGTCGTCGTTGGCAACGCCAAGATGCTCGGCGCGGCCGGCGTTGAAGCACCGGACTGCGAGGTTGTCGGCACGATCCTCCACGTGCTCGTTGACGGCGTGTACGCCGGCCACATCGTGATTGCAGACACCGTTAAGGCCGATGCGGAGCAAACGATTCGCGACCTGCATGCCGCCGGTATCAACCGCACCGTCATGCTCACGGGCGACCGCGAGGAGGTTGCAGCGTCTGTGGCCAAGCAACTCGGTCTCGACGAGTTCCACGCGCAGCTCCTGCCGGGCGACAAGGTCGAGCGCGTTGAGGCACTACTCGCGGCCGAAAGTGGCAAGGGCAAGCTCGCCTTTGTCGGCGACGGTATCAACGACGCGCCTGTGCTTACGCGCGCCGATGTGGGCATTGCCATGGGCGCCATGGGCTCCGACGCCGCGATCGAGGCCGCCGACGTGGTGCTGATGGACGACAAGCCGTCCAACATTTCCCGCGCGATCCGCGTGGCGCGCAAGACCATGTCGATTGTTTGGCAGAACATAATCTTTGCGCTGGGCATTAAGCTGCTGATCCTTGTGCTGGCAGCGCTGGGTATCGCCAATATGTGGCTTGCCGTCTTTGGCGACGTAGGCGTGGCGATCATCGCCATCCTGAACGCCATGCGCGCGATGGGTGTCAAGAACCTGTAGCTTGTACTCGGACGGTCCCGGCAGGGATGTCCCCTCCAAAACGTCCTCGGCAAATGTGGCCCCGTTGTCCTGCTCCTACGGGGCTATAGACAACGGGGCCACTTGCGGAATGTTTTGGAGGGGACATCCCTGCCGGGACCTGCGGCAACATCGCCGGTGGTTCTTGGGCATCGCTTGCTGGCGGGGTTCCTTGGCTGAGTTAGACTTGGTTGATGGGGTTACTGATCCCGGTCGCCGTCCCGGCCCAGCATTGCCCTTAGCTTCTCAAAGCTTTCCTCGCTTAGGCAGTGCTCCATGTGGCAGCCCTCTTGCGAGGCAACCTCTGCCGAAACGCCTGCGTCCTCGAGCAGCCCCACAAAAAAGCAGTGGCGCTCCCACATTTGGCGAGCGACCTCCAGACCACGCTCCGTCAGATGAACGTCGCGCTTGCCCATTTCGACATAGCCGTTGCTTTCCAGCGTCGCCATGGCCTTGGAAACGCTCGCCTTGGTCACGCCCAGGTATTCGGCGACGTCGATTGAGCGCACCGTGCCTTGGCGCTGCGACAGAACGTAGATCGATTCGAGATAGTCTTCTCCGGATTCACGTAGGGCCATGGGCCGCCTTTCGCGATGATTGCTAGTTAGCCTTCTGATACTTTCCTTGGCTTACTTTACCGCAAAAGTTGACCATGTCTTACTGCATTGACCAAAAAGTTAGCCGCGTTTCACAAAACGTGCGGGACGAAAACAAAATGGGAACGCCCCGCAAGGAGTGTCCCCAGCTGCCGGCAGATAAGGAGCGTCCCCAAGTGCCGGGTCGCAGCTACACGAGGCCAAAGTGCTTCGCGGCGTTGTAGATGCCGTCGTCATCCACGGCGGTCGTTACGTAGGTCGCTGCGGCCTTCACGGTCGCCTGCGCGTTGCCCATTGCCACACTTGTGCCCACGGCCGAGAACATCGACAGGTCGTTCTCGCCGTCGCCAAAGGCAATCGCCTCGCTCGCGTCGATGCCCAGGCGCTCCAGCGTCGCCGCCACACCCAGGTCCTTGCCGCCGTTTGCCGGAATAATGTCGCAGAACAGATCGCACCAGCGCGTAGTGAGCGAATGCGACACCGCATCGGTCACGATATGCTCGTCGGCCGGGTCCACAAAGGCGCAGAACTGGTAGACCGGTGCGTCAAAGGCGCGCTCAAACGGTTCCTCGTGGTAGACGATCCCCGCGTTGTTGCCGGCCGTCACCACGCGCTCGGACAGGCGGTTCACAAACGAGTTCTCGCCCTGCATACACAGCGAGTCGTAGCGTCCCTGCGCCACCTGGTCCACGATCACCGCAACGTCGTCCGGATCGATCGGGCAGCTGCGGTAAACCCCCTCGGCATCAAAGCAGTGCTGGCCCGAGAGCGTAATGTACGCATCCCAACCCAATTCGAACAGCCAATCGGGCATCTGATAGGTCGGGCGACCCGTGGCGATCACGCACGCAATCCCCTGCTCATGAAAGCTGTCGAGCACCTGCTGCGCCGACGCCGGAATCCGATGGGTCTTAAAGCTCAGCAACGTGCCGTCGATATCGAAAAACGCGGCCTTGATCATCCTCGCCTACTCCTCGCCCTCGAGCCTCTCGCTCGCCTCGAGCCACGCCATCTCCAACTCGTCCATGGCGGCGTGGGCCTCGTCGATCTTTGTCTGCTGCTCGCCCAGCGCCGTGTAGTTGGTGGGGTCGACCTGAGCCATCGCGGCCTCGGCCTCCTCCACGCGGGCGCGCTGCGTCTCCATTTTGCGCTCGAGCGAGCTCACCTCGCGGCGAAGCTTCTGGCGTTCGGCGTTGGAAAGGCCATTGGGCTGGCCGCTCGACTTGGGCTTTTCGGCCGCAGCCGCCGCGGCACCGGTGTCAAACGTGCCGGTCTTGGCGCTCGGTGCACCCACGGGCTCGCCCTCGGCGGTGGCGTTGCACAGGCGCAGGTACTGGTCGACGCCGCCAGGCATATGCGTCAGATGGCCATCGAGCAGCGCCCACTGCTGGTCAGTCACGCGCTCCATCAAAAAGCGGTCGTGCGTCACCAGAATCAGCGTGCCGGGCCAGCCGTCGAGCAGGTCCTCGACAATCGCCAGCATATCGGTATCCAGGTCGTTGCCGGGCTCGTCCAGGATAAGCACGTTGGGCTCGTCCAGGATCGTCAGCAGCAGCGACAGGCGACGGCGCTGGCCGCCCGAAAGATCGCCGATGCGACTCCAGAGCTGCTGTGTCGTAAAGCCCAGGCGCTCGCAAAGTTTCTCGGGCGAAGTCTCCTTGCCGTCGATGACGTAGTACTTCTTATAGTTGCCGAGCACCTCGCGGATCGTGTCACCCATGTAGGGCTCGAGTTCCTCGAGCTGCTGCGACAGAACGCCAAAGCGCACCGTCTGGCCAATCTTCACACGGCCGCGCGTGGGCTCAATCTTGCCCTGGATCACGTCGAGCAAGGTCGACTTGCCGGCGCCGTTCTCGCCCAAAAGACCATAGCGGTCGCCCGCGCCGATGAGCCAGGTCACATCGGTGAGCACCTGCTTGGGCGCACCATCGGTATCCGCATAGCCGGCATCCACGTCGATGACATCGATGACCTGCTTGCCTAGGCGGCTCACGGCAAGGCGCTTGAGCTCCAGCTCGTCACGCACGGGCGGTACGTCGGCGATCAGCTCGCGAGCAGCCTCAACGCGAAACTTGGGCTTGGTGGAACGCGCCTGGGCGCCGCGGCTCAGCCACGCGAGCTCCTTGCGCGCCATGTTGCGACGGCGCTCCTCGGTAACGGCGGCCATGCGGTCGCGCTCCACGCGCTGCAGGATATATGCCGAGTAGCCGCCCTCGAAGGGATCGACCTGGCCGTCGTGGACCTCCCACATGCTGGTGCAGACCTCGTCCAAGAACCAGCGGTCGTGCGTGACCACGAGCATGGCGCCCTGGCCGCGCTGCCAGCGGGCCTTTAAGTGACGCGCAAGCCAGTTGATGGTGCGCATGTCCAGGTGGTTGGTGGGCTCATCGAGCATGAGCACGTCATAGTCGCCGATCAGCAGGCGCGCGAGGTCCACGCGGCGGCGCTGACCGCCCGAGAGCTCGCCTACCATGCCCTCCCAGGGCACATCGCTAATGAGGCCGGCGAGGATCTGGCGCGTACGGGGGCTCGACGCCCACTCGTACTCGGGCGTGTCGCCCACAACGGCATGATGCACGGTATCGGTGTCGACAAGCTGATCCTTTTGGCCGAGTAGACCGATCGTGGTGCCGCGGCGGTGCGTCACGCGTCCGTCATCGGGCTCCAGCGTGCCGGCGAGCACGCTCAGCAGCGTCGACTTGCCGTCGCCGTTTTTACCGACAATACCAATGCGGTCGCCCTCGCCCACGCCGAGCGTCACGCTATCGAAAATATGCTTGGTGGGAAACTCTAGGCTGATGGAATCGCATCCCAAAAGAATCGCCATATGCCCTGCTCCTTCGTAGAAATTCAACGTTGTCCATGATAGCAGCGAAAAGGCGGGGCGCACACGACACAAAAAAGCGGGCCATCTCCCGCAAGAGATGACCCGCCTCTCCAATCAGTCCCGTGGCGACCGTGGCCGCCGCGGGCCTCAAGCATGTTCCGGACTAGGAGAACATGCCGGTGAGGTAATCATTCAGCCGCTTATCCTTGGGCCGCTGGAAAATCTCGTCGGTCTCGTCGTACTCGACCATATCGCCCATGTAGAAGAACGCCGTGCGGTTGGACACACGCGACGCCTGCTCCATGTTGTGCGTCACGATGACGATGGCGCGGTCGGCCACGATCGACGACATCAGGTCCTCGATCGCCAGCGTCGAGATGGGGTCAAGCGCCGAGCAGGGCTCGTCAAACAAGATCACGTCGGGGTTGAGCGCCAGCGTGCGCGCGATGCACAGGCGCTGCTGCTGACCGCCCGAAAGCGCGTAGGCGCTCTTGTCGAGCTTGTCCTTGACCTCGTCCCACAGCGCCGCGCCGCGCAGGCTCTCCTCGACCATGCGGTCGAGCTCGTCACGGTCGGTGATGCCGTGGCGCTTGGGCGCAAACGTGATGTTGTCGCGAATGGACTTGCGGAAGGGGTTGGGCTGCTGGAACACCATGCCGATGGAGCGACGCAGCTCGTACGTGTTCTCGGTCTTGGTGTTCACGTTGCGCCCGCGGTAGTTGATCTCGCCCTCCACGCGACAGCGGCGAATCTCGCGATTCATCAGGTTGAGGCTACGCAAGAAGGTCGACTTGCCGCAGCCCGAAGGCCCGATGAGCGCCGTGATCTCACCCTTGTGGAAGTCGAGCGACGTATTGTGCAGCGCATGGTGGTCGCCATAGTACACGTTGACGTCCTTGGCGGAGAGCACGACCTCGTCGCTCACGGCCTTGCCGCTCACGCGCACGCGCCTCTCGCTCTCCCCCACGCTCGACAGAAAGTCCTGGGTCTCGGACGTGGCCGCCTCGGTTGCGGGCGTTGCATTCATCTCGCTCATTCGGCCGTCATCTTCCTTGCCAGTTGCTTGCCCACGATACGGGCGATTACGTTAAACAGCAGCACGCAGATCATCAGCAGTGCCGCGGTGCCCCAGACGATCTGCTGGGCCTCGGGGCTGCCCTCGCCATAGATCTTGTAGATGTGCACGGCCAGCGACTCGCCGGGACGGAACACGTTCCAGGCGCAGGTGGGGCTCGACAGGTTAAAGCTCAAGAAGTTCAGACGAACCGGCGAGCTCATGCCCGAGGTAAAGAGCAGCGCCGCGGCCTCGCCAAACACGCGGCCGGCCGAAAGCACGATGCCGGTCACGATGGCGGGCATGGCCTCGGGAATCAGGATGTGCAGTGTGGCCTCCCAGCGAGTGAGGCCCATGGCCAGGCACGCATCGCGCTGGGCCTGCGGCACGTCCTCGAGCGCCTGCTGAATCACGCGCACCAGGATGGGGATGTTGAACATGGTGAGCGCGACGGCGCCGGAGATGATGGAGTACTTCCAGCCCAGCTGCACCGAGAACACCAGAAAGCCGAACATGCCGACGACGATGGAAGGCAACGAGGACAAGGTCTCGATAGCGGTGGAGGCGATGTCGCGGATAGGGCCGTTCGGCGCGTACTCAACCAGGAAGACCGCTCCGCCCAGGCTGATGGGCACCGAGATGACTAGAGTGATCAGCAGCAGGTAGAACGAGTCGAACAGCTGGTAGAGCACGCCGCCCTGGGTTCCGTTGGCGCGCGCAGGCTGCGTGAGGAAGCCCGGCTGGAACAGCGTCGAGATGCCCTCGAACAGGATGTAGGCCACCATGGAGACGACGATGAGCATGACGATGGCGACGATCGCCGTCAGCACGCCCGTGGCGATGCGGTCCTGCCTTTGGACACGCCCGAGTCTCGCCTCGTCGATATGGATGCGCGTGCTAGCCACGAGCCTTCGCCCCCTTGCGGCCAATGAGATGGATGATCAGGATAAAGATGAGGCTCATGCCCATCAGCAGAAGACCGAGCGCCCACAGGACGTCGTCCTGGGCCGAGCCCTCGGCATAGACCGCCATGGACGTGGTGAGCGTGGTGGTGATGGTGGAGGCCGGCGACAGCAGCGACGTCGGCATGGCCTCGATACCGCCGATAACCATGCGCACGGCGAGCGTCTCGCCAAAGGCGCGGGTCATGCCAAGGATGACCGCGGTCATGAGCGAGGACATGGCGCTCTTGAGCACCACGTGCCAGATGGTCTGCCAGCGGGTGTAGCCCAGCGCGAGCGAACCCTGACGGTAGCTGTCGGGCACGGCACGCAGGCCATCGACCGAAAGCGTGGTCATGGTCGGCAGGATCATGACGGCCAGCACGATGGCGCCGGGCAAGATGCCCAGGCCTGTGCTCACGTGGAGAACGCTCTTCATAAGGCCGACGACCACGTGAAAACCGATCAGGCCAAAGACGACCGAGGGAATGCCGGTCAAAAGCTCAATAAGCGGCTGAAAGACCTTGGAGCCAAACTTAGGCTGGATCTCGACCGCAAAGATGGCAGAGCCGATGGCGATGGGCAGCGCGATGAGCGTGGAGAGCACCATGACCGCAAACGAGGTGACGATCAGGGGCAGGGCGCCGGTGTAGGGCAGGCCGTTTTCGGCTGTGTTGGCCAGATCCCACTTGGTGCCGGCGAAGAACTCTACGACCGAGACGCCGTCCTTGAGAAAAGCCGAGAGGCCCTTTTGGGCGACCATAAAGATGAGCGCGGCAACGACAAGCGTCACGAGCGCTACGCACGCGCCCGTGACGCCCAGGCCCACGTTCTCAAGGTCGCGCTTTGGCAGCTGTTTTGCCATTGCAAACCTTTCCGGGGCGATTACTTATTTAGCGGATACCTTGCCGCTGGCGTCCTTGACGACCTTCATGGCAGAGACTGGGATAAAGCCCTGCTCCTCGACGAGCTTGCCCTGGACGTCGTCGGAAAGCATGAACTCCAGGAAGGCCGTGGTGGCCTCGTCGGCGTCCTTGGAGCAGTACATGTGCTCGGTCGCCCAGATCTTAAAGGAGTCGTCGGTAACGTTTGCGCTCTTGGGCTCGACGCCCTCGACCTTGATGGCGTTGAACTTGGAGTCGTCGAAGTGCGAGAAGTCGAGGTAGGAGATGGCGTTGTCGGTGCTGGCCATCTGGGTCTGGACGTCGCCGGACTTGTCGAGCTCGGCGTCGCCCTTAAAGTCGTTGGCCTCGTCGCCAAAGACGGCAGCCTCAAAGGTGGCGCGGGTACCGGAGCCGGCCTTGCGGTTGAGGACGACGATGGTGGCGTCGTCGCCACCGACCTCCTTCCAGTTGGTGATCTGGCCGGAGAAGATGCCCTTGAGCTGCTCGAGGGACAGGTCGTCGACCGTAACGTTCTTGGAGACGACGGGGCCCATGCCCACGACGGCGACCTCGTGGTCGACGAGGTTCTTGACCTGATCGGCCTCGAGCTTGGTCTCGGCGAAGACGTCAGAGTTACCGATGGTGACGGTGCCGGCGGCGACAGCGGTCAGGCCCTTACCCGAACCGTTACCCGAACCGGAGACGGAGACGTCCGGATTGGCATCCATGAACTTCTCGGCAGCGGCCTCGACGAGAGCCTGGAACGAGGAGGCACCGTCGTAGGTCACCTCACCGGAGACGGACTCGGCGGCAGCGGCGCTACCCTTGTCGGCGGCGTCGGAAGCGCCTGCGCCGCCGCAACCAACGAGGCCGAGGCCCACGATGCTGGCGAGACCACCAGCGAGGCCGAGGAACTGACGACGAGAATAAGCCTGATCGAGCATGATCTTCCTTTCATACAAGCGACTCGCGGGCACCCTGCCCGCTTTGCTGTTTGGAAAGATACGGTCTCGATCGGGCAGCGCCCGCGTCAGCTGCGCTTTATTACGGGCATCTGATAGACCCTTACCGCAAGCGCGGCAGGGCTTTACAAACGAATAACAATCCCGCCGACAAGCATGACCCGCCTTTTACACCAAATGATCCGTTTTCCTCCGTCCCCAAGGGATCATTTTCAGAAAGAGGACGGCATAGACCTTCTGGTCATGCCGTCCTCTTCGAAAGACAGGTTGTCACCCTGGCGTTCGCGTAACCTTAAAGCTCCAGCTCGTTCAAGCGCAGGATTGCGACGATATAAATCTTGAGCGCCTGCTTGAGCTGCTCTTCGTTGGCGCACTCGTTGGGGCCGTGCATCTGGCCGCCCCATGGGGGCAGCTCCAGGCCGGTCTCCTCGGGGCCAAACGAGACGGCGCGGGCAAAGTTGCGTGCGTACGTGCCACCGCCCATGGCGAAGGGCTCGACATGCTTGCCCGTAAACTCGTTATAGGTATCGATAAGCGCCTTCACAGCCGGATCGTCGGCAGAGACCGAGAACGGCACCTTTGCGCGATCCACGCGATACGTCACGCCAAAGCGGCCCACAAGTGGCTCGAGCTGCTCGCGGATGGTATCGGCGCTCGTGCTGTCGGGGAAACGCACGTCAATGACCTGCTCAATGTGGCCATCCACCACGCGGATGACGCCGGGGTTGCACGTGAGCGGGCCAAACGCCGCGTTCGTCGCATCGATACCCAGGCCGCGGCCATAGGCATCCGCATGCACAAAGGCCAGGAACTTGACGAACTCGTGCTCGGCAGGCGTCAGCAGGCGCTCGTCACGGGCACCAAACGCATCCTCGGCCTCGCGCAGATACGCCACGATGAGGCCGACGGCATTGATCGTTCCCTCGGGCATCGAGGCATGACCGCCAATGCCGTGGGCAAAAATCTGCGCATGCCCGTTATCGAGCGCCGTGATCTCCAGGCGGCCGGCATTCTCAACGGGCGCCGGCAGTTCATCGGCGGCAATCGCAAGCTCGCAGATAGACTGCGACGGAATGGCGTTGCTCGCCTCGGCACCGCTCCAGGACACAATGCGCCCGCCGTCGATCTTGGAACTCACAAACGTCGCCCCAAACTGGCCCTTCTCGGCATTACAGACCGGGAACTCGGCATCGGGTGTAAACAAAAAGTCGGGGTCTGCGTGGTTCTCCAGATAATGGTGAACGTCGGACATGCCCACCTCCTCATCGCAGCCCAGCAGCGCGCGGAAGGTGTAGCGCGGGGTAATACCGTGCTTGAGCAGATAGGCGCCGGCGTAGAGCGACAGCACGGCAGGACCCTTGTCGTCGATAACGCCGCGGCCGAGCAGCCAGCCCTCGCGACGCTCCATCGCAAACGGGTCGGTGTTCCAGCCGGGGCCTGCGGGCACCACGTCCACATGGCAAATGGTCGCGAGCTGCTTGTCGCCGCGGCCAGGGATATCGGCAATGCCCACATAACCCTCGTCGTCGCTCGTCTGGTAGCCGAGCTTTTGCGCAATGCCGAGCGCGCAATCGAGCGCGTCACGGACTGGACGGCCAAACGGCGCGCCGGGCTCCGCATTGGCAGAAACCGCCACGGACGGATAGCTCACCAGACGCTCGATATCGGCGACGACATCTTCCCAAACCTCGTCGACATACTCGGCAACGCTCTGCTCCACCTGATTCATGGACGACCTCCTTACCAATGAGCGGCGAGCGTGCCCGCCCCTCACATCACATACTTATATAGCGAAAAGTTTAGCAAGCTCGGCCACCGAGTGCACCACCGCATCGGCGCCCGCGGCCTCATGCTCACCCGGCGCCGCCGCGCCCGAATAGATGCCGATGCACGGCACGCCCATTGCGTGCGCGCCCTCCACATCGTTAAAGCGATCGCCGATCATCACGGCATCGTCCGCCGTCGCACCGAGCGCCGCCAGGGCATCGCGGACCGAATCGGCCTTGGTCTCGCGTCCCTGCGGCGGATTCATGCCAACCACTGCCTTAAACTGAGAAAGCCCCAGCTCGCCCACCATGTCGATGCACTTTGCCTCCATGCGCGACGTCGCCACGGCCAAGCGATGCCCCTGGGCGGCCAACCCATCCAGCAGCTCGGAAATTCCATCGAACACAGGGTACTCTTCCGGTCCCAGCTCATCAAAAAAGGCACGGTACTCGTCGGCCACCACAAGCGACTCCTCGCGCGAGAAGCCATAAAAGTCGTGAAAGCTCTTCCACAGGGGCGGCCCAATCATGCGGCGCAGATCACCCATCTGCGCCTCCGAAAACCCGCGCACAGCCAGCGTCTTGCGCGTCGAGGTCATCACCGCCCGGCCTGTATCGGCCACCGTGCCATCGAAATCAAACAGCACAACCGACCGCTTGCATATCTCCAGCTGCTCCACTGGCACCCTCTCTTCCCCAGTTGACGATTTCCACACCGACACTTCAAACTGTTGACTATTCAACAATTGAACCTAGTAATGTGGAACGACTCTACTATACTTGTCGCACTTTGCTCTCAGAAGGCGGCGCGCAAGCGCCCCAACGAAAGGTGCAATTATGTCTTTTGCCATCATAACCGACTCCACGTCGGACATCTCCCCCGCTCGTGCTCAAGAGCTCGGCATTTACGTGATTCCGCTGCATGTGATTATCGAGGGCGAGGACCTGCTCGACCAGGTGCAGATTACCGCCGAGGAATACATCGCCCGCATGGCTGGTTCCGAGCAGTTGCCGCACACATCGCAGCCGAGCGCCGGCGAGTTCAAGGCGCTCTTTGACCGCGTGCGCGCCGACGGCCATGATAGCGCCATCTTTATCTCGCTATGCAGCGAGTGGTCTGCCTGCTATGCCAACGCCAGCCTGACGGCCGAGACCCACGAGCTCGACGTGCGCTGCATCGATTCGCGCACCGGTTCGGGCGCCGAGGGTCTGCTGGTGGAGTACGCGCTCGCCATGCGCGAGGACGGCCGCAGCCTGGACGAGACCGAGGCGCAGATCCGCGCGACGCTGCCCGATGCACACCTGCTACTGATTCCCCGCACACTCGAGAACCTCGTTAAGAACGGCCGCGCGCCCAAACTCGCCGGCCAGCTCACGCAGATGTTCAACATTCGCCTGGCCGTTTCGCCGGAGTGGAAGTCAGGCGAAATCAAGGCCATCAAGAAGGGCCGCGGTGCCAAGCGCATCGTTGCGAACACCATGGCTGACTGCCTCGAATTTTTGACCGAGCACCCGGGCTCCAGCGTGCGCGTGCTCACGACCGGTGCTGCCGAGGAGCAGGAGCTCGTTAACCAAGCGCTCGCAGGCCAGAACTACGTAGACGCCGGCACCGGCCCCATCGGCTGCACCATCGCCACCCACGTAGGCGTCGACGCCATCGCCATCAGCTACTGTCCCCGCTACCAACCTGCCAATTAGGGACAGGTTTATTTTGGCAGGTTTTATCTGGGCAAACGTTAAACGGTAACAAAGGCTTGCCTGGCAAGATCGGACATGCCAAAGCCGTCGAACAACCGAAGTACACCCAGCCACAACAAAGCCATCACGCCGACGCGCCGCAACTCAAGGCGCGCCGGCGTCTTTTTAGGAGTCGCGGCGGAAAAGGGGCCGTTTTAGCCAAAAGGCCGCGAAACGCTTCCCATTACGCCGCAACTTCATTGCCGCCCAACCAGCTAATCGAGAAATTGGCGGCGATCGATGCTTTGTCCAACCCCCTTGCGATACCCTCTGGGCAAAAAATGGCAAATATGAGTACTGTTACCAGTTTAGTAACAGCGAAATCTGGCTGAATTTGCCATCTTCCGCCAATTCCGAGCGTCATAAAGTCCCGAATCGCCATGTTTAGAGGGTTGATTCTATCCAATCCGAATCGATTGGTCTTAAATACTTTCCAGATGATATGTTACTGCTCAAACCACAGTACTCATATTTGCCATTTTTTGCCCACAGGGTCTATTCGAGGATAGTTTCCTGCGCCTCCAGCCCACCTCATGGCCGCCAAAACCCATTCAGCAACAGCTACCGCACATTTTGACATCAGCCAAACACCACTCACGGAGCTGTACTCCGCTATCACCGAACCAAAATCAGAGTCGAGTCCCTTAAAAATCAAAATAACGTACCCTCATTTCAATGAACTCCGACAAGAACGGCATTTACATGAGCACCGTCACGCATCAATACGCCCTCATCGGGGGTACGCTATTCCAATTCAAGAAAACCGTCGCCCATGTATCGGAGCCGCACAGCCAAATCGTCATCTGCGGCAACGGTCCAGACATCCGTTACGCAACACTGGAAGAATGGGAGAAAGCTGGCGAATCTTTCGATAGACGGGCACAGGTCGAAGGAATCGTCACCAGTGCGAGCCCAGCGCGCGACAAACTGGAACTCTTTCGCAATCTCTTTACTGGCCGCAAAGATGTTTACGCTCATGGGTACCGCAGAAAAGACGGGGGCATCGGCTATACACCCGCCTGCGCAAATGAATGGAAGGCAAGCATTTGCCCCAAAGTAAATCGTCAGAAAACCAAATGCGCGGAATGCGGCAACCGCATCTTCCCCAAGCTGAGCGATGCCGCGATCATCGCCCATTTCAAAGGCAACGACGACAGGCTCCGAGACGTCATAGGTCAATACGTTCTCGATAGTGACAGTAACACAAAAGTCCTGGTCATCGACTTTGACGGAGCCGATTGGAAAGAAGCGACAAACGCCATTCGGCTTGTCGCAAAAAACCATGGGATCGATGCTGCAGTCGAGCGATCGAGATCAGGTAACGGCGCACATGTCTGGTTTTTCTTCCTAGAGCTCACCAGCGCAAAGATCGCACGAGAATTTGGAAGCAGCCTTATCACCGAAGCGGCGGCGCTCAACAAGACAATCACCTTTGAAGCTTTTGACCGGATGCTGCCCGCGCAGTCCACCATTCCTGAGGGCGGCTTCGGAAATCTCATAGCACTGCCTTTTCAAGGAAAAGCGCAGCGAAAAGGGAACAGTGTATTTGTTGACGAGCAATTTGAGCCCTTTCCCGATCAATGGCTTTACCTTTCACAAATTCAGCTGGTTCCACATGCAACGGTGCAAAATCTAATCGAAAGCATCGACAATAAACCGCATGGAATATCAGCTGCAGTGGCGGGAAACACCGCCGCGCCACATTCTCAGAGGCCGCGAAAGCGGCTTCCGCTCACGCTGCAGGACTTCCCGTCATCGCTACCCGTCACGCAAGCCGATATGCTCTACATAACCGAAAGATCTCTGAGCCCGGCCGCCCAGATGGAGGTTCGCAGGCTTGCAACATTTGCCAACCCGGAATTCTTCCGTGCCCAATCAATGCACCAATCAGTATTTGGCAAACCGCGGTACATAGACCTCAGTGAACTTAGAGATGGCTGCGTTGCGATTCCCAGAGGCTGTAAAGCTCAACTCGAGCGGCTGCTTCAAGAAGCCGGCGCTTCTGCTCACTATTCAGACAAGCGCATGTCGGGCAATCCAATTGTGATGACATTTAAAGGGGCTCTTCGCCCTGAACAGCAAATTGCCGCCGAACAGATGCTCAACTATGAAGACGGGATCATGTCCGCGCCGACGGGTTTCGGGAAAACCGTCATTGGAGCCTATCTTATTGCTGCCATCGGTCTTCCAACGCTTGTCATCGTTCCCAAGACTGCGCTCATTGCCCAATGGAAATCCCAGCTCGAACGGTTTATCGACATTACGGATAACAGAAAGCCAGTTCGAACCCCAAAAGGACGAATCAGTAAAAGGCAGCCTCCGCTCATTGGCCAAATCGGAGGAGGCAAAACCACCATAAGCCATCTCATCGACATTGCTTCATTCCAGTCTCTGTCCAGCAAGGACCCCCAGACCGGAGAACCAATAGCCAAGGAGTTCGTTCGTGATTACGGCCTCATCATCTGTGATGAATGTCACCATGCAGCCGCACCACAGCTTGAGCTCGTCCTCAAATCCGCTCCAGCCAAATATGTATACGGCCTTTCCGCGACGCCCGAACGCTCGGACGGACTCACGCGAGCACTCTCAATGCTCTGCGGCCCGCTTCGCCATGTCATTGATCCAAAAACGCAAGCAATCCAACAGGGAATTCAGCGCGTTGTTAGGCCGCGTTTTACCGGAGTTCGACTACCCGCCTACGAACCAGGGGCGTCCTTTAATCAAGTTCTCGATCTCCTGTGTGCGCACACAGCGAGAAACGAAGCAATTGTCGACGATGCCCTCGAGACCGCGTCAAACGGTCGACATCCGCTTGTGCTATCCAAAAGGAAAAAACATGCCGAAGAGCTATGTAGGCTGCTTCAAAGCCGCGGACACGAACCTATACTCTTAACCGGAGAAATCGACGCCAAAGAAAGAAAGGCAATACTGAACAGCCTTCCCGGCTTCGAGCATGAGCATCGAATTATCATCGCAACCGAAGGCCTTCTGGGCGAGGGTTTCGACCTGTCTTACCTTGACACTCTGCTCATTGCCACACCGATATCTTGGGACGGCAGCATAACGCAGCAGGCAGGCAGGCTACATAGAAGTCACGAGGGCAAGCAGCGGGTTGAGATATTCGACTATGTTGATTTGTCGATACCCATGCTCGCGCACATGTACCAGAAGAGACTCAAGACCTACGCCAAGCTGGGGTATGAAGTCTTTGCAGCAAATGACAACAAACGGGCCGATCAAAACATCCTCGTTAGGCCGGCAAGGGCCGTGGAGGCCTTAGCGGATGACATCGAGCGCGCAACGAAAAGCATTTTTATTGCCGCGCCCTACGCATCCGCTGCATGCCTCGCAAAGCTCGCTGCCGTACTCACAGGCGCCGCCGCCCGTGGGATTGCCCTTGAGATTTCAATTGCCTCGACTCCGCACAATGACGTGAAAGCGATTTTTACCGAGATGAACGTCGACTATTCCATCAAAGCCGAAGGGCGCCTGCGCGCGTCAGTAATTGACGAGGAAACCGTCTGGTACGGAACTATCCCGTTACTGGCCTTTCCTAAGAAAGAGGACTGCAGCATCCGTTTCAAAAGCAGCGAAGTTGCAGCCGAGCTTTTAAGCGAAATCCAGCGAAGAGGAGAACTGGAGGTCGCAGCCACGAACGGGACGTCTCCAACAGTTACGGTGGAATAGGGGCTGTTTTAGCCAATCGGCCGCGAATCAATCCCTATTTCCCCGCGAAACATAAGCGAGCAATCAGCCCTGCGGGCCCTGAAATAACTCCTCATGCGAGCCCATTCTCACCAGTCGGATCACAGGATTAGTCTTATGCGGCAAGTACAGAACGACCACATCGACCAAGCCATCGGATAGATGGAAATCGATGTGGCCGTTGTAATTGCCGCCCGGGTTTGAAAGCTCATGGGCGCCATATTCCGCGGGAAGCGAGCCGCGAGCTGCAAGCTCTGCGACTGCTGCCTTAAACTCGGTTTTTAGCTGCGGATGGATGCGCATCGTCCGTTTGTAATCCGCCTTAAACTGAGCCTCGACTTTAATCTCAAACATCGCTAGTCCTCATCGAGGAATGATATAAGCTCATCAGCGTTATTGAATGACGGGCTGTCGTCTGGCAGAATCCCCAACTCATGAGCCTCGGCAATCACCATGGCGCGCCTCGTCGCCTCGTTGGGAACTTCGGGCCGACCCACAATCTCAAACGGAATCTTTCGCTGATTTACCAGCTGCCGAACAGCAAGGTTCAGATACGAATTGAGACTCAGACCAACCGTATCCAAGAACTCAGTCGCCTGTTCCTTGAGCCCCTCTTCGATGCGAACCGTCGTAGGCTTAACCGTTGCAGTAGACATACGCGACCTCCTCGCTCTCGTCTTTTGCATCAGTATACCCAATTTAGAAGGCAGACTGATGTTAAATAGCATCAGCCTGCCTTCTCATCACTACAACGACAGGCACGCTCGCCCTACATCAGCCCGCTCAGGGCGATATCGACGGCCTCGTTGAGGTCGTCGGTAATGTGCACCAGCTCCGGATCGAGCGGGCTGATCATACCGGTGTCCATCACCGGGCCATTAAGCCAGTCGAACAGGCCCCGCCAGTACTCGGTGCCCACCAAAACGAGCGGCATGCGCTTAACCTTGTGCGTCTGCACCAGCGTGAGCACCTCGAACATCTCGTCGAGCGTACCAAAACCACCGGGAAACACGATGGCGCCCGAGCTGTATTTGACGAACATGGTCTTGCGCACAAAGAAGTAACGGAAGTCCATACCGAGGTTCACGTATTTGTTGAGCCCGTGCTCGTGCGGAAGCTCGATACCCAAGCCGACCGACTTGCCGTTCGCGCTCGCCGCTCCCCTGTTGGCCGCCTCCATGACGCCGGGACCACCGCCGGTGATAACCGCCACGCCGCGCTGGGCGATTTTACGACCGACCGTACGCGCCGCCTTGTAGAGCGGATCGGTCTTGGGCGTGCGGGCACTGCCGAAGATGGTCACCGCAGGACCAAGCTCGGCAAGCGCGCCAAAGCCATCGACAAACTCGGCCTGAATGCGCAGCACGCGCCAGGGGTCGGCATGCAACCAGTCGGTCGAGTCCTCGGGCGCCAGCAGGTTGGCGTAGGTGTTGTCCTTAGGAATCATGGGGCCGCGCATGACCACGGGGCCGCGTCGGTACGTCTCGTCGTAGGCCGGCTCGCCCTCGACGTTCTCATTCTTAATCAAGGGTACTCCTATCGAGAAAAAGAAAAGCGAGCGGGGTCGACGCCATGCGTCAAACACCCGCCCGAACATCAACTATTCGGTATGGTACCCACGATGCATCATGCGCTTGCAAGGCATCGGTCAGCGGTCGCGGCTCTTAGTAATCCACCGCCGCAGGGCTGTTCATCCAGTCGCTCACGAACGCACCGTAGCGGCCCTCGATAATGGCCTGACGGGCACGCTGCATAAGGTTGAGCAGGTAGTAGATGTTGTGCATCGACAGCAGAATGCCGCCGAGCATCTCCTTCTGCGTGACCATGTGACGGATGAGCGCACGGCTGTAACCGCCCGTGCACACCGGGCAGGTGCAGGTGGGATCGATGGGACCGTCGTCGTGCGCAAAGCGAGCGTTGCGGAAGTTGAGGCGACCCTCGCTGGAGAATGCCGTGCCCATACGGCCGGTGCGCGTCGGCAGCACGCAGTCAAACATGTCGATGCCCACGCCAACGCCGCGCACGAGCGTGGTCGGGTTGCCGACACCCATCAGGTAGCGCGGCTTATGCTTGGGCATGTACTCGCTCACGAGCGGCGCCAGGGTCTCGAACATGGTCTCGTGATCCTCGCCCACCGAATAGCCACCGATACCATAGCCCGGGAAGTCGCCGCACTCCTCCAGATGGCGCAGCGAACGCAGGCGCAGATCCAGGTGCATGCCGCCCTGAACGATGCCAAAGAGCGCCTGGTCATCGCGGGTATGCGCCTTATAGCAGCGCTCGGCCCACATGCTCGACAGCTCAACGGCGCGCTCAACGTAGGCGCGCGTGGCGGGATAGCCCGGGCACTGGTCGAGCTGCATGCAGATATCGGAGCCGAGCTTCATGGCGATTTCCATGTTGTCCTCGGGCGTCCAAAACACGTGGCGGCCGTCGTAATCGTTGACGATAAAGCGCACGCCCTCATCGGTGAGCTTGACGGCATCGTTGTGGCTGAAGACCTGGAAACCGCCCGAGTCGGTGAGGATGGGGCCGTGCCAGTTCATGAACTTGTGCAGGCCGCCCAGCTCGGCGATGGTATCCTCGCCGGGACGCATGGACAGATGATAGGTATTGGCGAGCACGATCTGGGCGCCGAGCTTCTTGACAGTCTCGGTAGGAATGCCCTTGACGTTTGCCTTAGTGCCCACGGGCATAAAGATCGGCGTCTCGATGTCGCCGTGCGGGGTGTGCAGTACGCCGGCGCGCGCGTGCGTCGTCGGATCCTCGGTAATCAGGTCGAATTTAAAAAGGTTCTGGTCCATAAACTGGAACTCCTTGGTTGCGGTTCATACGCAAACCATTATACGGGCAACCCGCAAGAAGCACCGACTCGACAGAAACTGGCGCGAGGAGGATACGGCAGGGACACGGCAAGTGAGCGTGGATTTTTGGACGCTTACCGGATGAGCGTGGATAATCTCCCACTTTTGCCCAAAGCACAGCCCAAAAACGGGAGATTATCCACTTTCATTCTGCGGGCACTCATTTAAGTACGTCCCCGATGAGTGGAGCTATTTACCAGCCACGGCAACGCCGATATTTTGGCAACGCCGATGTTTTGACAACGTCAGCGAGCGGTCACCAGGGCGAACAAATTGGCATGAAAAGAGGGCGGCATTGACCTTCTGGTCATGCCGCCCTCTTTGAATGACAAGTTGTCGCCCTGGTGACCGCGCAGCGTCGACCCGTTACGCGGTTTGGTAAAACCGCGTAACCCTACGGACGCTGGCCCATGCCACCCTCGAGGGTGACGGTCTCGCCGTTCATATACTTAAAGTCGGGACCGCAGAGCTGAACGACAACGCGGCCGATTTCCTTCTCGACGTCGCCGTAGTGGCCTGCCGGCGGCATGTGGACGTTGGCCTTGAACGCCTCGGGATAGGCATCCTGGAAGTTCTCGAGCGCGGCGGTCCAAGCAAGCGGGCAAACGATATTGACGTTGATGCCGTCCTTGCCCCACTCGTTGGCGGCAACGCGAGTCAGACCACGGATGCCTTCCTTGGCGGCGGCATAGCTGCACTGGCCGTAGTTGCCAAACAGGCCGGCGCCCGAAGCAAAGTTGACCACGGAGCCCTTGGTCTCCTTCAGGTGCGGATAGGCCTTCTGCATGTACAGGTAGGTGGCATACAGGCCAGAGTAAATGGCCAGGTTAAACTGATCCATGGTGTGATCGGCAATGGTCACGCCCGAGGCGCTGGCCTGAGCGTTGTTGACGACGGCGTCGATGCGACCGAACTCCTCAATGGCCTTGTCGATGACGTTCTGGACGACAGCCTCGTTGTCCTGACCAGCCGAGACATCGGCCTGAACAGGCAGAACCTTGACACCGTACTCGGCCTCGAGGGATTCCTTGGCGGCCTCGAGCTTGGCGACGTTGCGGCCGGTGATGACGAGGTTTGCGCCCTCCTTGGCAAAAGCGATATCGATGCCGTAGCCGATGGAACCAGCGGAGCCGTCCTTAAGCGTGGCCTTGCCGCCGCCGGTAACGATCACGGTCTTACCAGTGAAAAGTCCCATACAAAGTCCTTTCAAATCGCGACGGGCCTGCCCGTCGACTGCGCGCATCCAACTTCACGCGCCAAAAGCTGAAATGCAACTTTAGCGGGTTCAAGCGAAAAATAAAGCCCATGGCAGGCGAACGGCGCAACGTCTTTCGGCGAAGGGAATGTCAAGTACAAACTGGATAAAGTGGCCGAGTTTTTGCTATCGACGCGAGCCATCGAACACGTTTTGAAACTTTGCTGCAGCGCGCGGGATGTCGGCGCGAGACTTTATCATAGGGTGACAAACAACGATGAGGAGCACATGCCTATGACAGACGAGCTGGACCCCCAGACTCAACAGCATATTGATAATTCCGCAGACACCATTGACGACTGCGATACTTCCACCAGAAGCGATGGCGGCATTGATGCCGCTGTCGAGGAGGCTCCTGCCGCCGCAGACGAGGCCGCAGACGCAAATGTCGCCGCAGAGCAAGACAAAGAAGAGCAGCTAGAGCAGCCGGACCCGAGCGATACTGAGCCCAAGGCTGAGAACGCTCCGCAAGCAGCAGGCCCCATCGAGGTGTCTTCGGAAGAAGAGCTCGACGCCGTCATGGACTCCATGATGGATGCCGTCAAAGCGATGAAAGACGCTGTCGCCGATGCCGATGTCGACGCCGAGGAAGAGGAAGCTGCCGAGGCCGCCTCGACGTTTGTGCCCGGCGAGACCCCGGTTGCCGACCAGGGCAGCACCATGCCCTCGTTCCTGCAACTCGAGCACCCCACGATCGGCACCGACGCGGTCGACCCACACGCAGCGGGCTTTTCCGTGATCGAAGGCGGCACCGGCAATATCGCCGCGCCGCAGGCTACCGATGCGGACGCTGCCGACACCGCTCGCCCGACCGCCCCGCACTCCCCCGCCGCGAGCCGCGATCTGGGGACCGCCGTCTCGAACACCGCGAACGCCGTGGGCACTTTTATCGCCCAGGGCGCGTCGGCCATGCGCGAGATGAACGCCGCCAAGAAGGCACTCGCCGATGCCCGCGCCCACCTGTCCGAGCTTGAGCAGCGCATCGCCGACCAGGCAGAGGAGCTCGAGACGCGCCAGGACATCGCAGGCCGCTACGATCAGATCATCGCCGACCAGCGCCAGGCAATCGCCACGGCACAAAAGACCGCTGCGGCCGCCGAGATTGACCGCGACGCCCATGCCGCCAAAGCGACTGAGCTCAAGGGCCAGCTCGAGCAAATGAAGGCAGAGGACGATGCGACCGAGCTCCGCCTGAAGGCTGCACTCGACGCCGTGGAAGCCCGCGAGGCGAGTTCGCGCGAGACCGGCAACCGCCTGGTTCGTCGCCTTGAGGATTCCAAGCGCATCCGCGACAAAGTGAAGGCTGAGCGCGATACCGGTGTCGCCGCCGCACGACAAACTGCCGATGCTACGCGCGCACAGCTCGAGACCTTGCGTCGCGAGTATGCCGAGCTGCAGCGCAACCCTTCGGCAAATCCCGCCAATTACACCGTGCGCACCAGCGAGCTGTCTATGCAAATCTCCGACGCTGCCGACGCCCTCCGCAAGGCCGAGGAAGACATTCCGCGCGTGACCGCCGATCTTGAGCATTCACTTGCCGCCGCCGAGCAGGCCGTCGAGCAGGCTCAAGCCCCTATCGCCGACGCAAAACGCGCGCACCAAGCCGTGACGACCGAAGCCGATGCCGCGCGCGACGAGTTGCAGACGGCGAAGACTGCCGCCGCGACTCGTCAGCGCGAACTGCGCGAGAAGATCGCCGCGGAGGACAAGGCACGCCGCGACCAGGAGCAGACCATCGCCAACGCCCAAGCAGATGCCGCACATGCACAGTCGATCATCGAACAGGCGACCGAGGTGCACGACCACCCAGAGATCACTGAGTCGCTTGCAGGATCCTTGGCCCGAGACAAAGCCGAACACGCCGAAACCGAGCGCGAAGTGGCCCAGCTCGAGGCTACCGAGGATGACGTACGAGAGCGCACCCGCGACTCACGCATCAAATTCACCGGCGCCATCGTCTGCATCGTCGCCGCAATCCTGGCGATCATCCTAGTCTGGCTGTTCGCAAGCAAGTAGTCATTGGGGACGTTCTTAAACGACTAGTCAAACAAGAACGTCCCCAACGACTAGCCCAATGACGAGAGTGGATAATCTCCCACTTTGAGCCCCCAAGCAGGCCAAAAACGGGAGATTATCCACTCTCATTCTGCAGGCACTCATTTAAGTACGTCCCCAATGAGTACCTGCCGATGCTTTGGCAAAGTCAGCGAAAACGCCCCTAAGCGAGCAAGGTGACGTGAAAGAGGAGGGCATTGACCTTCTGGTCATGCCCGACGATTGAACGTCAGATTGCCGCTTAGGGGCGTTTGCAGCGTCAACTGGTTACGCGGTTCGTAGAACCGCGTAACTAACAAATGAGCATCGCGTCGCCAAAGCTGAAGAAGCGATAGCGCTCCTCGATAGCAGCGGCGTAGGCATCCATGATCTGGTCGCGGGTGGCCAGCGCGCTCACGAGCATCATGAGCGTAGAGCGCGGCACGTGGAAGTTCGTGATCAGCGCGTCGACCACGTGATAGGTCGAGCCAGGCATGAGGTAGAGCTGCGTCGTGGCGTTCTCGCGCGCCACGATGTCGCCGCGGCCGAGCGTGTCGGCACCGTCCTCGCGGCCTTCAAAATAGCGCGCCGTCACAGCCGGATCGGACACCGGCGCGTCCGCGTCAAACGCACTCTCGAGCGAGCGCACCGCGGTGGTGCCGACGGCGATCACACGATGACCCTCGGCCTTCGCCTTATGCACGGCGTCGACAACCTCCTGCGACACGTGGTAGCGCTCGGTGTGCATGACGTGCTGCGTAGGGTCGTCCTCCTCCACCAAGCGGAAGGTATCGATGCCCACCTCGAGCTCGACGGCGGCAAACTTCGCGCCCTTGGCCTCGATAGCGGCCATGAGCTCGGGAGTAAAGTGCAGACCCGCCGTAGGAGCGGCAGCCGAGTGCTCCTCCTTCATGGCGTAGACGGTCTGGTACTTCTCGGGGTCGCCCTCGTAATCGGTAATGTAGGGCGGCAGCGGCACGTGGCCGGCCGCATGGATGGCCTCGTCGAGCGTGCGCGGGTCGCCGGCGGCATTGCAACCGGCCGGCTCAAAGCGCACCAGACGGCCACCACGGCTATCGGTGACAAAGTCGATGACCTCGGCCGTCAGCACCACGGGAGCCCCCTCGGGCGCATGGGCGCCACCGGCGCGATACTCAATCTGGGCACCGGGCTTCAGGCGCTTGCCCGGCTTGACCAAGCACTCCCAAACATGGCCCAGCGGGTCAACATCCTCGCGGCGCTTGAGCAGCAGCGTCTCGACCACGCCACCCGAGCCCGATTTGCGACCGATCAGGCGGGCCGGCATCACGCGCGTCTTGTTGATGACGAGCACGTCGCCCGGCTCGATATAGTCGATGATGTCGCGGAAGATGCGGTGCTCAACGGTGCCGCCATGCTCCAGCGGCGTTCCCGCCTGGGAGCCCTTGCGATCCACCACCAGCAGGCGGCAGGAGTCGCGCGGCTCGGCGGGAGCCTGGGCGATCAGTTCCTCGGGAAGGTTGTAGTCAAAATCATCGGTACGCATAGACACGTCGGATTCTCCTTATATAGCTAAAGTCCGCCCTACATCCTAGCAGGCTGACGTCCCAAATGAACTACTTTTTGGCAGCCTTGCGCTCGTCGCGAATGCGAGCGCGGTCCATGGCCGCCTCGACGGCAGAAAAGCGGCAGCCGCAGTAGTTCTGTCGATACATGCCCAGTTCGCGCGAACGGCGCGTAGCCTCGGGATAATACGGGCGAAAATCGCGGATCACCGGGGTGAGCCCACGTGCCGCCGCCAGGCGCTCGAGTACGTCATTGCAGGTGTCGAACAGCTGGTACGGCGAGACGGCGAGCGTCGTACCCACATATTCAAACCCGCGCTCCTGGGCAACGCGGCATGCCTCGGCCAAGCGCAAGGCATAGCACACGCGACAGCGACGGGGACGATCGGCACCCAACGGGGCCACGCCGGTCTCCCAGCGTTCGCGGTCCTCCCCGGCCTCGATGAGCTCGATGTCGCCGTCGGCACACCACCGGCGCAGCTCGTCCAAACGACGCTGCCATTCATCGCGCGGTTGAATATTGGGATTGGTCCAGCAAATCGTGGGCTCAAACCCCTCCTCGCGCAGCAGGCGAACCGGCTCAAGCGAGCATGGTGCACAGCACGCATGCAGCAACAACGACTTCATCGACATCTCCTCACCCAAAAAAGCGCACGCCAAAGGACGTATCCTCGCAGGCGACAATGCGGCGGTCGCGCAAAATGGTCCACACGTAATACCAGTCGCCTACACAGCCCGACAAATGCAAGCCGGCCGCCAGATAGCACAGCAGCGGATAGCCCGAAAACGCAAACCCCAGAGCAAACGCTGTCGTCACAACAATCGTCGGCGCCAGGCAAACTGCCACGTACCGCCGGCGCGAATACACCACGCCCTCGGCGCAGGCATAGATCATCGCCGTCTCGCGATTCGCCCCAAAAGTCACGTGCGCACCCGTGGGCGCCAGCAGCTTAAAAAACACACCGTGCACCAGCTCGTGCACGGCGAACGACGCCATTGAGATTGCAGCCAAGCCGACTATCCAGCCCACGACAGCCATCCAGCCGCCCGCGTCAGCCGCATCCAAGTCTGCAGGCCCGCCCAGCAGCATAAACACCGGCACCAGGCACACGGCAAACACGCCGACGACGACCATCCCCCACACGAAGCAAGCGTGCAGAAAAACCTCGTCCTCAAACGCATGTATGTTGGAAATCTCATTCATAGCATCTTAGGATAGCGCCCCTGCCACGCACCCGCCCGCATGTGCGATAATGTCGAACGATATGCACGAATTGACCACCGCGCCGCCGAACCCCGTGCCCGGCCGCGCTCTTACCTATATGCGAAGGAGTCCCATGGCATCCAAATACTCCATGAACGACCGTCCCAGCTGGCCGCGCCGCGCCATCGTTACCGCCGGCGAGCCCTACGGCAACAAGGGTCTGCACTTTGGCCACGTCGGCGGCGTCTTTGTCCCGGCCGACTTCTTCGCCCGCTTCCTGCGCGACCGCCTGGGCCGCGAAAACGTCATCTTCACCTCGGGCACCGACTGCTACGGTTCGCCCATCATGGAGAGCTACCGCAAGCTCAAGGAGAACGAGGGCTACGACAAGTCCATCGGCGAGTATGTCGAGTCCAATCACTCCCGCCAGGCCGCGACCCTCAACAACTACAACATCAGCTGCGACATCTACGGCGGCTCGGGCCTTGAGCCGGCGGCCCAGATCCACAACGAGGTGACTGCCGAGATTATCGAGCGCCTGCACGAGCAGGGCACCATCTCCAAGCGCTCCACGCTGCAGTTCTACGATGCCAAGGCCGGCACGTTCCTCAACGGCCGCCAGGTCATCGGCCGCTGCCCCATCCAGGGCTGCAAGTCCGAGAAGGCTTATGCCGACGAGTGCGATCTGGGCCACCAGTTTGAGCCCGAGGAGCTCATCGCGCCCAAGAGCCAGCTCACCGGCGAGGTGCCCGAGCTGCGCCCGGTCGACAATCTCTACTTTGACCTGCCGGCCTACCTCGACTTTATGAAGACCTACACCGCCAAGCTCGCCCAGAACCCGCAGGTTCGCTCCGTGGTCTCCAAGACCATGGAGGAGTGGCTGCTGCCGGCTCAGCTCTACATCCAGAACAAGTTCCGCGAGGCCTTCGATGCCGTCGAGGACCAGCTCCCCGAGCACACCGTGCTGGAGCCCGAGGGCAACAAGAGCAGCTTTACCGTCACCTTCCCCAGCTGGAAGGAGCGCGACGACGCCCACGCGGTGCTCGCCAACGGTGGCGTGCGCTTCCGCAGCGGCAAGGCGCTCGTGCCCTTCCGCATCACCGGCAACATCGACTGGGGCGTTCCGGTGCCCGAGGTCGATGGCGTCTCCGACGTCACCTGCTGGTGCTGGCCCGAGAGCCTGTGGGCGCCCATCAGCTATACGCGTACCGTGCTCGCGCGCGATGCCAAGGCCGCCGGCGTGACCGAGGGCGTCGCCGCCCAGGATGCCGCCCTCATGGGCGAGCCCGCCGCCGACTCCACGCAGGTGCCCGCACCCACCTACCAGCACAGCTCGCTCGACTGGCGCGACTGGTGGTGCTCTGACGACGCTCAGATTTACCAGTTCATCGGTCAGGACAACATCTATTTCTACTGCATCGCGCAGATCGCCATGTGGGAGGCCCTGGGCTGGGACCTCACGCAGAGCACCGTCAGCGCCTGCTACCACCTGCTCTACATGGGCAAAAAGGCCAGCTCGTCCTCGCAGACGCCTCCCCCGCCGGCAGACGACCTGCTCAACCACTACACCTGCGAGCAGATGCGCGCGCACTGGCTGTCGCTCGGCCTATCCGAAAAGCCGGTGAGCTTTAGCCCCAAGGCATACGACACGCGTGTGACCGGCAAGGACAAGGACGGCAACGAGGTACGCGCCTGCGACGACAAGCGCGTTATCGACCCGGCCCTTAAGGAGAGCGCGCTGCTGACCGGCGTGTTCAACCGTCTGGCCCGCAGCTGCTTCTACGGCGTCGCCGTCAAGGAAGGCGACGAGAGCCCCTACCGCAACGGCTGCATCCCCGCCGGTGCCGCTTCTGACACCGTGGTCGAAGCCGCCCAGCAGGCAGCCCTCGCCTTTGAGCAGGCCATGTACAAGTTCGAGACGCACCGCGCGCTTGCCGTGTGCGACGACTACCTGCGCGCCGCCAACAAGCGCTGGAGCGACGCTTCCAAGGCCGCCAACAAGCTCGAAGGCAAGCCAGCAAACGCCGCGATGACGCAGGCCCTTGTCGACGCCTTTACCGAGCTGCGCGTGGCGACCGTCCTGATGCACGGTATTGTGCCGGCCGGCTGCGAGCTCATCTGCGAGTACTTCGACGTCGACCCGGTCGCTTTCTTTAGCTGGGATAACATCTTTGCCTCCACGGACGAGTTCGTGGAGATCCTGGGCGAGAAGCCCGGCGAGCACCGCGTGAAGCCGCTGCCCCCGCGCTTCGACTTCTTTAGCAAGCACGAGAGCCAGTACTAAACACTCGACATGTAATGGAATGGGAAGGAAAGACGGATGTCCAAGCCGCGTCGTCGTAAGCAGAAAAAGCAGGTCAAGGCCGAGCTCAAGCTCAGGCAGTTTGCCGCTACCGAGCTTTCCGACCAGCTTGCAGCCCAACCCTCCGCTGCCGACCTGCCGCGCTTTATGGTCGACACGGTCGCCGGTGCCTATGCGCCCACCGATGCCGAGCTCATGATCGAGGGCTTTGGCGCCGCAGCCGCACGCCCCGTCACACTGCGCGCCAACACGCTCAAGGCGACCGCCGAGGATATCGCCGCCGCACTCGACGAGGCCGGCATCGCGCACCAAACCGTTACCTGGTATCCGGACGCCTTCATCCTGCCCGAGGCCCAGGTTTCCGACCTGTGGGACCTCGACATCTATCGCGACGGCAAGATCTACCTGCAGAGCCTGTCGTCCATGATGCCGCCGCTCGTGCTGGGCGCCCAGGCCGGCGAGGACATCCTGGACATGTGCGCGGCCCCCGGCGGCAAGACGACGCAGATCGCCGCCCTCACCCAGGGACAGGCACACCTCACCGCCTGCGAAATGAGTATTCCCCGCGCCGAAAAGCTCGAGGCCAACTTGGGCCGCCAGGGTGCCAAAAACGTGCCCGTCATGCGCATTGACGCGCGCGAGCTTGACGAGTTCTTCCGCTTTGACCGTATCCTGCTCGACGCTCCCTGCACCGGCACGGGCACCGTTGTCAGCGGCAACGAAAAGAGCCTGCGCGGCCTCACCGAGCAGTTGCTGAGCAAGTGCGCCCGCTCGCAGCGAGCACTTCTGGACCGCGCCATGGGAGCCCTCAAACCGGGCGGCACGCTCGTCTATTCGACTTGTTCGATCTTGCCGCAGGAAAACGAGGACGCCCTGCAAGAGGCCCTCGACAAGCATATGGACTGCGAGCTCATCCCCCTCGACGGCACGCCAAGCGAAAGTGAGGCACGCCGCGCCCAGGAAGCTGGCGAGAAGCCGCGCATCGAGTCCAACGCCCTGACCGAGGCCATTGCCGCGGGTCAGGTATCGGCCATCGCCAACGGCCTGCCCGGCACGCTCACCATTCCGCCCAGCCGCGAATTTGAGGGCTTCTACATTGCCCTGATCCGAAAACGCAGCTAGCGTACGGATCCAAAACTCAACAAGCTATCTCCGTGCGCGTTTGTCCTGCTGGTCGCGATGCTGTTTAAGCATCGCGCGCTCCTTGCGTTCGGCCCTTTTGCCCTTAATGGCCGTGACCACAAAGTAGATGACCGCGGCGGCAACGATTGCGCCCACGCATAGGCCAATCGAGCCCAACATTGCCGAAAATTCCATACCGCGTCACCTCTCTTTTAAACGGGACTTTCAAGATAGCACCTCGATCCCCGCCACCACAGCTCCTTCACGTTCGCCGCCCTTCGGTCTAACGGAGGACGCGGCGGGGAAAAATCAACTCGTCAAACGATTTAGCAAGCACAACGCTGCCGGCACCCTGCCGGCCGTCATCACATAGAATCGAGCCTCCATGGATACCCTCAACGATCTAAATGAGCGCGTCGACGCCTTCGTCGGCACCAGCTCCTTCGACACGCCTGCCGCGGCAAACGACCAAGCCCCCATCGATGTGCCCGCCGAGGTTCACGAGGACATTGTCGCCTCGGTCGATTTCTCCGAGGTCGAGCTCGCAGACGAGTTCACCGAACCCCAGGTAGCCGTGACCCCCAACGGACTGCTTCCCATGGAGCCGCTGCCCATCGACGGGCGCCTGCGCAAGGCGGCCCTTCGCATGCCTGACGAGATTGAGGAGGCCAGCGGCTTCACGCTCTTCGGCCGTCGTATCAAATCGCTCATCTACACCACCGACGTCGCGGTCATCCGCAACTCCAATGCCGATGCCGTCTTTGCCGTTTACCCCTTCACGCCGCAGCCGGCCATTACGCAGGCGCTGCTGACCGTCGCCGAGTGCCCGGTCTTCGTAGGCGTGGGCGGTGGCACCACCACCGGCAAGCGCTCCGTTCAGATGGCAGCCGTCTCCGAGATGCAGGGCGCGGCGGGCTGTGTGGTCAACTCCCCCGCCACCGCCGAGATGGTCGAGCACATCACCAACATCGCCGACATCCCCGTCATCGCCACGGTCGTACGTTGCGACGACGATGCTCACGCAAAGGTGCGCGCGGGCGCCAAGATTCTTAACATCGCGGCCGGCAAGAACACGCCACAGGTCCTGCGCGAGCTGCGCGAGCACTATCCCAACCTGCCGCTCATCGCACCGGGCGGCAAGACGCCCGAGAGCATTCGTGAAACCATCGCCGCCGGTGCCAACGCCATCATTTGGACGCCGCCTTCGGCCCAGCAGCTGCAGACCGACATGATGCAGCGCTACCGCAAGATGAAGGAAGACGCCACGCCCGTCATCTCGCACGACGATGTACCCATTATCGACCAGGTTGCCGCCGCCGAGGTCAGTCAGGTCGAGAACATGAATCCCGACGTGCCGATTCCCGACGAAGTCATCGAGCGCGTTGCTTCGATCCACGATCATATCGAGGAGCGTCGCGCCAACCGTGGACTCAAGCCCTCGCTGCACGGCTTCTTCTTCCGCGAAAAGAAACGCTAGCAAAACATCTTGGCCCGCCCCACAAACGTGAGGCGGGCCGTTTTCGTTTGAGCGATCATGCGGCGATGTGATGGGGCAAATTAATCCACGCGCTTGTCGCCCATAAAGAAGAGCGCCACCGTACCAGGTCCGGTATGCGAGCCAATCAGAGTACCGATGTTATTAATCTCAATCTTGCCTTTAAGCTGCGGAACCTGTTCCTCAATCAGCGCCGCAACTGCCTCGGCATCCTCGCGGCACGCCGAGTGCGACATGATGCACTTACCCGAATAATCCGCACCGTCCCGCACGTGTGCCATCATGGTCTTAGCCATCTCGGAAATCGCGCGCTTCTTAGTGCGAATCTTCTCACGTGGCGACAGCTTACCTTCGCAATCGACCGTCATAAGTGGGCAAATCTTAAGCGCCGTGCCGATGATTGCGCTCGCAGCCGAAATGCGACCGCCGCGCAGGTAGCTCGACAGATCGGTCGAGAAGAACCAGTGGTGCAGGTTGAGTTTGTGCTCCTCGATCCAGGCGGCCGTCTCGTCGAGTGAAGCCCCGCTATCGCGCACGTCGGCGGCACATTCCGCCAGCAGGCCAAAGCCCGAAGACGCTGCCAGCGAATCGATGACGCGCACCTTGCCGCCCTGGGGATAGCGATCCGCGAGCATCTGCGCCGCAACGCAGGCCGATCCATACGTGCCCGAAATACCCGACGACAACGTCAGGTGCAGCACGTCTTTACCCTCGGCAACAAACGGCTCCCAAAACTCCTCGTACTCGCCCACGCTCACCTGAGACGTCTTGGGCATGGCGCCTGCGGCAATCTGGGCAAAAAACTCGTCCGGCGTAATCGACTGATACAGATCGTCCGTATAGACAACATCGTCGATCTCGTAATGAAAACACACGACAGGGATATTGCGCGACGCAAAGAACTCACGGGTTCGGTCGGCGGCGGATTCACAGGTCAGGACAAAATCACTCATATGAGGCTCCTTACTCATTGCTGCGCAAATTATCGCACAGTGAGCCTACATACGGTACATATGTCCACTATTTACCAAATCGAACCAAAAATAGCGAACATCTTTACCGCCATCGTCTCCACCGGCCCCACGCATAAATATCTGAGAAAACACCTTCTGTCGTCTCCACTCAACCGCCATATCTACCTCAACTAAATCGATTTACCAAATCGTTCAGCCGACAATTCAGCCGCTGGCGCAAAATCGAAACAAAAGCGGCGCATACTGATAAACGTTTGACGCTGTTTATCAGTTTTACCAACCCCATCGGAAGGTGTTTCATGGTCGCATTCGATCGCAATCCGCAAGACTTCAAGTATCTGCGTCTGCTGTCGAAACAATTTCCCACCGAGCAATCCGCGTTTACCGAGATCATCAATCTCTCGGCCATTCTCAACCTGCCCAAGGGCACCGAACATTTTATGAGCGACGTGCATGGCGAGTACGAAGCCTTTATGCACATCCTCAACAACTGCTCGGGCGTCGTGCGCGAGCATGTCGACGAGATCTTTGGCGACACGCTCACCTTTGACGAAAAGGGCGAGCTGTGCACGCTCATCTACTATCCGCGCGAGAAGATCGACCTGGTCCGCAGCCAGCGCGAAGACTCGCCCACCTGGTACAAGACGATGCTTGATCAGCTCATCATGGTTGCCCGCTCGCTTTCGAGCCGCTATACGCGCTCCAAGGTGCGTAAGGCCATCCCACGCGATTACGCCTACATCATCGACGAGCTGCTACACACGCATCCGGACGAGAACAACTATCGCGTGCGTTATCACGAGCGCATCGTGGAGTCCATACTGGAGACCGCCAGCGCCGACGACTTTATCGAGTCGCTTGCCTCGCTCATCAAGCGCCTGGCCGTCGACCACCTGCACCTGGTGGGCGACATCTTCGACCGCGGCGGCGGCGCGGCCAAGATTATGGACCGCCTGCTCACCTACCATTCGCTCGACATCCAGTGGGGCAACCACGACCTGCTGTGGATGGGCGCCGCTGCCGGCGAGCCCGCCTGCATCGCCACGGTGCTGCGCAACAACCTACGCTACGACAACTACGAGATCCTGGAGAACGACTACGGCATCTCGCTGCGTGAGCTTGTCGCCTTTGCCGATGCCACCTACACCGACGGTGAGCCCATCACCCCGCTGATCAAGGCCATCAACGTGCTGCTCTTTAAGCTCGAGGGCCAGATTATCCAGCGCCACCCCGAGTTCGATATGACCGACCGCCTGTTACTCGACAAAATCGATCACGACACCGGCACGGTCACGCTCGCCGACGGCAGTGTGTGGCCGCTCACGACCAACGACTTCCCCACCGTCGACCCGGCGGACCCCTATACGCTCACGCCCCAGGAGCAGCACATCATCGACAAGCTCGTGTCCGAGTTTGTCACCGCCGATCACCTGCATCGCCATATCGATTTCCTCTTTTCCCATGGCTCGATGTACAAGGTCGCCAACGGCAACCTGCTGTTCCATGGCTGCGTGCCGCTCAACGAAGACGGCACCTTTAGCAGCATGAACTGCCTGGGCACCTGGCACGCTGGCCGCGATTATCTCGATTTTTGCGACCACATCGCCCGCCGCGCCTGGCGCGTGGGCGACCGCGACGCTCTCGACTGGATGTGGTACCTGTGGATTGGCTTTAACTCACCCGCCAGCGGACGCCTGGTGCGCACCTTTGAGCGCGCCTATATCGCCGATAAGAGCACCTGGGTCGAGCCGATGGACCCGTACTTTACGCTTACCAAGTCGCCCTCGGTCTGCGATGACATCATGCGCGAGTTTGGCGTCGCGCCCATGGCATGCTCACCGACCGGTCACATCATCAACGGCCACACGCCCGTTAAAACCACCAAGGGCGAGCAGCCCATCCGCGCCGAGGGCAAGCTGCTGGTCATCGATGGCGGCTTCTGCCGCGCTTACCATCCCAAGACGGGTATCGCCGGCTATACGCTCATCTCGAGCTCGCGCGGCTGCCGCCTCAAGTCGCACCGGGCCTTTACGACGGTTGCCGAGGCACTCACCCGCAACGTCGATATCGAAAGCGAGACCAACCGCTTTGACGAGGCCGACCGTCGCCGCATGGTGAGCGACACCGATTCCGGTGCCAAGATCCGCAGCCAGATCCAGGACCTGCGCCAGCTGCTCGATGCATATAGAAACGGTGCTATCGAGGAGCGCGCCTAGCACCACCCGTGGGGATTGGCTAAACTTGCTGAGTTTGTCATCCCCGCGGCGCCCCGGCGCCACCATAAGGCAGGTACCATGCAAAAGCTCCTTGCGCAGATCATGAAGTTTGGCGTCGTCGGCGTCGTTGCCACGGTCATCGACTTTGGCATTATGAATCTGCTCCACTACGGTCTGGACCTCAACATCCTAATCGCCAACACCAGCGGCTTTATCATCTCACTCATCTTTAACTACCTCGCCAGCATGAAGTACGTGTTTGCGCACAAGGAGGGCATGAGCCGCCGCCGCGAGTTCATTATCTTTGTCGTGCTGTCTGTGATCGGTTTGGGACTCAACGACGGCATCGTGCTGGCGCTCAACGCCGGCCTGGGGCTCGAGGCCAATATCGCCAAGATTTGCGCCACCGCGCTTGTCATGGTCTAAAACTTTGTGACCCGAAAGATCTTCCTGGAAGGCGACGAGACCAAATAGCTCGGCCTCCTCGTTGCACTACGGGGCCCACGAACGACGTGCGTCGAGCGCTGCGTTGTTCGTGGGCCTTGTTCGTTTACGGGCAAATTTGGCACGTTTGCGGATTGTCTCTTGCAAATTTGGCGAGTTCGTATAGTTCTTGGCAAAGACCTTACGTTTCCCATGCAAAAGCTCTAAAGTATCCTCTGCTCGATTCGTCAACGCATTGGATGTGATTACGTGCGCAAGGCACTGGCACAACCTCATACTAAGCAATTCCTCAAGTTCGCTGTCGTGGGCCTTATCTCCTTTGGCATCGACTGGGGCATGCTGATTGCGCTCGTCGAGCTGTTCCATCTCGACTTTTTGATGAGCACCACAGTCTCGTTTACCACCTCCGTCGTGGTTAACTACTGGCTCAGCATGAAGTACGTGTTCGACCATCGCGAGGGCATGAGCCGCAAGCGCGAGTTTACGATCTTCACCATCCTGTCGGTAATTGGTCTGGGTCTCAACGACCTGTACATGTTTGTGGGCGTCACGTTTTTGAGCATCGGCTACCAGGCCATGAAGGCAATCGCAACGTTCTTGGTCACCTGGTACAACTACTTTAGCCGTCGCTTATTCCTCGAGGGCGCGCAGTCGTAGACGGCCCAACATAATCTCGCTTCGCAGCCGGTTGGAATTCACGTTCCAACCGGCTTTTTGTTTACAGAGTCTGCCGCGGAAGGCGTACGAGGCGGGCTACAGTGCATGAATGGGACGCAGTTTCCCTATGAGCGCCGTTCCGGAAAGTGCATCCCAGATTGCAGCCTCAGAATGGGACACAGCTTCCGCAACGCCGTCCTAGCGGAAACTGTGTCCCGGAATTCGCCTTCAGAGTGGGATGCAATTTCCGGTTGAGCCTCGATTGGGAAACGACGTCCCATTCGCATGAAAACGGGCGGCTCGGATGTTGGTCCGAACTGCCCGTCTGGCGCGCTATGTCGAGGCCTCTAGCCCGTTACGTAATACCACACGACGTTGGCGCCATTAGGGAGAACGTAGTTACTGCAGGCCGTCATGGGCGCTGTGCCGTTAACGGAGTACATCCAGCCGCTCTTGCCGCCATGCTCCATCTCGGCCAAACCGCCAATGGCGGCAACATACGTTCCGTACGACGTGCCGCGCGCATTCACGGAAAGCCCTAGGGCGCACAGAGCATCGTAGGCCGTAGCGCCCTCGTTAAAGGTGAAGGTGCCACTAGAAGACACAGGATTGCCCACGGCGCTCGATGTGACCGAAACCGTCACCGTGACGTAGCCAGGCTGCTGCGAGCCGCCCTGATTGCCAGCAGAGGCGCTGCCGCTGTTGGATGCAGACCCACCGCCAGACACCGAGCCGCCGCCCGAAGAAGAGCCGTCAGAAGAACTCGATCCACCGGCGGATTCGGAGCCATGTCCGGCAGACACGTTGCTGGACTTCTTCCCGCCCTTGCCTTCGGACTTCTTCTCCTTCGAATCCTTTTTTGAGTCCTTGTCCGAGGATTCGGAAGCGTCCTTGGAATCAGATTCATCCGAGTCCTTCGACCCGTCCTTCGCATTGTCCGAAGATTTGGAGTCCTTGGACGCAACCTTACCCGAAGCGGTAGTCGAGCCGGAAACCGACGCATCCTTGGCAACGATGCTCTCCCCCGTCACGGTCTCGACAATCCAATCGATGGACCAGGCACCGCTGACGGAAGGGTAAACAAAGCCCAGCGAGACGACAATCAGCGCAATGCAGACGGCTGTCAGAACACCAACAAGCGCCTTGCGCCGCGAGGCGGGCGCCACCGAAGCGGCGCCCTTTTGCTTTGTATCGTCAAGCTGGATGAACGACGAGTCGGGCTGCTTGGACTCGGCGTCCTGAGGCTTATTGGACACAGCCCTCACCTACCGACGCTTGGTGAATACGAACACGCCGATGACGGCAAGACCGATCACGCCTGCCGCAACGCCGACGATGGCAAGCGGATTGAAGCCAGACTGCTGCGCGGGAGCCGCAGTGGACTTCTTAGCAGCGGTCGTAGCAGACGAGCCCGTATCGGACTTGGAGCCGGACTTGCTGGACTTCTTATCAGACTTCTTGCTGTCCTTCTTGTCGGACTTGTCGGAATCCTTCTTGGAATCCTTGCCGTCCTTGGTCTCGGTCGTGGTCGTGGTCGACGACACCGGCTTCTGCCCAGGCGAAACAGCGCCGCCGCTCTGCTGGCCGTTAGTACCATTGCCGGAACCGGCGCCGGCACCGGCATTACCCGAGCCGCCGTTGGAGCCAGAGCCGCCGTTACCACCAGGGTTAACAGCATTCTTGACCCACTTGGCATACAGCGTCATATCCGCCGTCACCGCAACGCTAAAGTCATACGCCTCCGTACAAGCCTCGTCGGTATACCAACCAGCGAAGGTGTAGCCCTCGCGCGTCGGATCGGCAGGCTTGGCCACAGAGCCGTTGGCGGCCGTAGTCTGAAAATCGACCTTGGACCCCTTGCCAGCACTAAACGAAACCTTAACGCCAGCATTCAGCTTGAACAGCGTGCCAGAGTCGTTGATGTAGTACAAGTTGCCCTGGGCATCACAAGCGATTGGCGAGTCACAGTAGTTGTTGTGGCCCGTTGCGCTAAACACACCAGAAGCCTCGGTGTCACCCAACTTGTAACGATATACGCCACCGCCCGTGGTGTAGTTAACGAAATCAGGGCTCTCGCCGTAGTTAACCGTGAAGTAGACATACGCGTCTTTGCCCTGGGCACTCACGAGCGGAGCGCCCTTGATGCCACCAAGTCCGGCCGGCAGCTGAGAGCCGTCCGCCGTCGTGACCAGCGTCCTGGCAAAGTCCTTGGCCGGGTCAATAATCGCCAGCGCAGAGCCGCCAGCAACCTCGCCGCCAACAATTAGCTTGCCATCATACATCGTAGGCGCACACGCACAGCCGGTAAGGCCAAGGTCAACTACGCGCTCCTCGGTAATACGAGAAGCGGCATCCGCATCGCGTGAGTCGCCATCAGAAATCGCCAATACGTGCAGCTTGCCGTCGCGCGAGATGAGATAGGCATGGCTACCGTCGTCAGAAAACACGCAGGTGGAGTTGACAATCGCCCCAACCGAGACGCTGCCGAGCACATCGCCCGTCGACTTGCTCAGCATCTCGACGGTACCGGAACTGGTGGGAACCAAGACAAAGTCATCGCCCACCGTAGCGCCTGTCCAGTAATAGCCCTCGTTCGGATTGACATGCTGCCAAGAAACCGCTCCGGTCAGGATATTGATGCGCGTCAGATGGCCGTTGTCATACGTGCCCTTTCCATAGTCGACATCAACGGTGCCGACATAGAGGTAATTGCCATCAACCGTCAGCTGAGAATTCGACTGAGCAGTCCCGCTCACGAAGTCAGTGACCCAAACCGTTGTGAGCGTGTCAGCCGTCAGAGCCTGGACCGCACCGCGGTCGAGCGGAACGATAACCAAACCGTTCGCGTAAATCGGGCGCGAGGTGTAACCGACCGCAGTCTTAAGCTTCGACTCGGCAAGGACCTTGCCCGACTCGGCGTTAATCTTTAGTAAACGCTTGTTGACGGCGAGGTATACGTAGCCGTTAACAACGATAGGCTCACTTGCGTTGGGATTCGTGGCACCCGAGTACGCCTTCCAATCGAACGTCCAGGAGCTCGCTAGCGCACCCGTAGGCGTCGAAACGTTCTCGACCGCTGCATTGGACTTGCCGTCCCAATCGGACTTCCAATCGGTCGGACGTGGGGCGCTCGGATTGACTACGACCTCGTCGGGATTAGGCACCGTATCGCCGGCAGCATAGGCCCAGACGATCTCGTCACGCGACTTGAGCACGTAGTCACTGTCGAGTTGAGATCCGGGAACACCGTTAACAAAGTACGACCAAGCGCCGGCCAACTTAGTGCCGTCAAGCGGAGAGACGAGGCTGTGAACGCCCCAGAAGCCCAGCTGATCGTACATCTCGGACTTGATGCCCAAAGCATCGAAGTAGGCGGCAGTGGCGTCCTTGATCGTCGTGCCCCCAACAAACACCTGCTTCGAAGGATCGGTCCAGCGCTGTGCCTTATCGTCCTTCTTGCCGATGATCTCCATCGAGACAGAGACCTGACCGGGCATGGTGCCATCGGAACCATAGACCCAGGTAATCTCATCGCCGGCCTTGAGCGTGTAGTTGCCGGCGCCGACATTGGCCATCTTGCCGTTAACGAAGAACTGCCAGGACTTCCAGGTGCTTTCGTTTACCCGTACGGTCGAAAGCTTCACGCTCTTATTGAACGGAGAAGTCAGCGAATTGAGGAACCAACCATACGAACCGGTTTGGACGTCGGCGCCAATACCGGCCCGCTTAAAGACCTGCTCGGAAAGATCGGCGGCAGTTGCGCCCTCTTCCACCAGTGCAGTCGTAGGCTGCGCCCACGTCTGCTGAGCACCCGAAGCGTCCTGACCGATAACGGTGCAGCTTACCGAAAGCTGGTCGGTGGGTGCAGCGTCGCCGTACTTCGAATAGCACCAGACAACAGAGTCGCCCGCATCGAGGGGGTAACTGCCAGCGCCAACCGACGCCGCAACACCATTGATAAACAGCTGCCAATAGGCACCCGTAGCGGAATCATACGCAAGAGTACGATCAGCGTCGAAAGGCGACGTAATGGAGTTGAGCACCCAGCCCCAAGAACCATTGGGGTCGTAGTCGACCTTGAGACCGGCCTGCTTAAAGAGCTCTTCGGAAAGATCGGCGGCCGTCGAGCCATTCTTGAGCGTGTACTGCGTCGCGGCAGCCCACGTTTGCTGTTTACCCTTGGCATCGATGCCAATGACGGAGCACGTCGCCGTAACCTCGGGATCGTTTTGACCGCTCGTGCCCAGAACCGTGATCTTTGCCGACACGTCCTGGTTGGCAAGCTTGGCGTACGTAGCGTTGTCGGGGTAACGCTCAGCGTAGCGAGCGTACTTCTCGCTCGTCAGACGCGAGGAAACGACAACCTTCGTGTTGTACTGCGGCTGCGTGACCTTGAGATTCTCTGCGGAAACAATAGAGCTGTTGCTCGACTTAAACAGACGCCAATCCTGCCCGGACATCGCGTCATAGCCAGGCAGATCGACCGGAACAATACCGGGGGACGTCGAATCGGTCGTTGCCTTGTTGTAGCTCCAGGCAAGGTTGCCGTCGGCATCGAGATATGCCTTCTGGAACGCGTGCATGTCGGTCGAAACGGCACTAGCGTCCTGGCCATTCAAGATGGCAGCGGCGTAGCCGGCCTTAGCCTGCTCCATAAGAGAAAGCTCGGCATCGAGCTCGCCCTGGTCCTGCGGAGCAATCGCAAAATCGAGGGTCTTACTAGCCGTGACCTCGGAGTTCGACTTGTCGGTCACCGTGAGGGTGATCTTGGTGTTTGCGGCCTTGGCTCCGGGCAGCGGCTGATAGACCGTGCCCTTGTAACCGTTGAACGTGATGTCATCGGTGCTGGCAGAGTACTTGACCTCGTAATACTTGCCGTCGAGATTGAGCGTGCTCGTGCGTGGCATCTGCAGGTCGGCGGTCAAGCCGTCCTTGTTGGCGACCACGTCGGTGCCGGAGTACTTGATATTATCGTAGGTAAAGGCCGCATTGACCTTCTCCTGCAGTGCCTTCTTGTCGGCGTTGACTTTCTCGGGATCGCCCTTGACCGTCACGACGAAGTCATGCGAGCCGGCAAGCTTGATGTCGCCGCTCGTAACCGTAACCTTGGCGGTCAGCGTCACGTCTCGATCGCTCGATGCGCGCGAAACCTTACCCGTCTTATCTTCCCAGCTATAACCAGAAACAAACAGGCGCTCGGTGTCGGAGCTTGTCCATTCAACAGAGAATTTCTTTGCGGAACCCGCCTTGTACGGAAGCGTGACATTTTGAGTCACGCCATCGGCGGACTCGCCCGACGCGTAGCCAATCTGCAGGGATTCGGCGGCTCCGTCAAGAAGGTCTTGCAGTTTAGCCTCGTCCCAAGCAACCTGCACGGACTTGTTGGGCAGGTAATACTCGGTCTTGCCATCGCGCGACAGTTCAAACGCCACATCGGCGTTACGCAGACCGTCGATGTTGTAACCGGTGTAGTTGTTGGGGTCAATGAAGAAGAACGTCACATTGCCATTGGTCTTATCCTGGGCGTCGGAGATACCGACCGTAGCCTTGGCGTCCTCGGCCTTAAAGGCAACGCCGCCCTCAGAGACCTTGACGTCAATATCGGTAAAGCCCAAATCGGCAAGCTGCGCCTTCAGGACATCGTTGACGTTGCCGCCCTTGGCGCTGTAATCAACGGCGATCTGCTTATTGGCATCGTTAAGCTTTTGGACTGCGGCCTCAAGCGAGCCCGCGGCGATAACCTTGTTAGCGGAGACGAGCTCGACCGTCGAGCTGCCGCTCGTGGCGACAGCCTTCAGATACTTGCCAGCAGCAGATGCCGAAACCGTTGCCGCGGCGCCCGACATATCGGGCAGCAGCGTCCAGTCGGCCGCCGGAGCCTTCGCGTCGTCGGCCGCATACCAGGCTACAGTCGCCTGGTCGGTGACATCGATACCGTTGGTGGTCGAACCGTCGGCGCGCTTGGCCTGCGCTGTCGCCTTTACGCTATCGCCCGAGACGAGATGGGTCGAATCGCTATTAATCTGCGGGCTGGCGATCACGCGCAGCAGGCTATACTCCCCCGCCGCGGTGACGCTATCGGACGAAACCCATTCAACCGTGTTGTCGAGAGCGCTCGCCGTAACTTTGATGCGCTTGCCGACAAGCGCATCCGTAAGAGTCAGGCTGCCATCGGTCTTATCGATGCCGTCGGTGAGCTCGGTCCAATCGGCATCGCCCTCGCCCTTGGCATACCACGCCATGGTGAGCTCGGCATCTTCGGGCACGTCCTTCGTCGAGCCCGACCAGCTGCCCGGAACCTGCACGCTCGGCGTGATCTTTGAACCCACGCTGAGCGTAACGTTCTTATCGGCAAGCTCAATGCCTGCCAGCTTGTACTGGCCCTTAAGCGTCACGGGGCCGAGCGGGGCAACGGACTGCGTGCCGCCGTAGGAGCTCTTCTTCTGCGTGCTGGAAACGGTATTTTCGCTCGTCACCTTCACGCGCAGATACTTGCCAGCATAGGCAGCGTCAACGGTATAGGCGGCCTCGGTAGCACCGGGAATATCGGTATAGGCGGGGTCGTAGCTCGAGCTGCTGTTTGCATACTGCCACTGGTAGGTCACGTTATCGGTGCGGTCGATATAGTTGTAGCGCGAACCGTCCTTTTTGCGCACCTTAGTCTTGAGCGTATCGCCTACGTGCACGCCATTGGTAGCAGGAGAACCCTCGAACTGCACGTCATAGAGCTCCACTTGGCCCGCGACGGAAACGGGACCCACCGCATAGTACGGCTTCTGCTCGCCATAGCCGCCGTTGGCCTTGGCCACGACGTAGTAGCCCTTAAGGGCGGCGGTCACCGTCAGGGTGTTACCGGTCTCACCCTTGATAGGCGTGTCGCACTTGCTTGCGGTGTTCGAGGTGCCCTTATACCACTGCCACGTGACATGCGAATCGGCGGTAACGTCGGTGGAACCCGCCTTGGCGGTCGCCGTAATCGTAGAACCAACCTCGACTTTGCCCGAAGTCGGGCTCATAGTCACGCTCGTAACGTTAATTGAACCGGTAGCCGCAACGAGAGCGCCCGTGTTGTTGGCCATGCTCGAAGAGCCGATCTTCGAGGACACCTTGCACTTGAGGTACTTGCCACCTAAAGCGTCGGTAAGCTCGAGGGTCTCACCCGTGGCACCCGCAATGTCGGTATACGTGCCACTCTTGGTGTCAGAGCTCTGCCACTGATAGTTGAGCTTGCTCGCGTCGACGAACGCGCCGTACGCGCCGCCCTTCTCCTTAGCGCGGGCCTTAGCGGTATCCCCCACCGCAAAGACGCTCGTATCGTCCTTGGTATTGATGATGGACACGGCCGAGATCTCGACCGCACCGGCCTGTTTGACCTTGCTGGAAGTGGTCTTGTTCACCGTGTTGACGCCAGCGTTGGCCTCGACCCTGATGTACTTGCCCTCAAGGTCGTCGCCCACCACGAGCGAAGCACCCGTCTTGCCCTCGATCTTGGTAAAGCCCGAGTACTGCGAGGTGGATGCGGACCACGTGTAGGTAACCTTGGCGTCGGCGGGGGCTTGCTGATAATAGCTTATGTACGGAGTCGCCGTCAGGGTGTCGCCTATGCTCGGCGTGTCGCTACTCAGCTTGACGTTGTTAAGCTCCATCTGCCCGGCACCCAGCACGGGACCGGGGATGTTGTTGGCATTGATACCCGAGCCGGAAGAAACGGACGGACCATAGTAGTCCTTGCCATCAACCGTTACCCTGCAGATGAAGTATTTGCCTTCCATCGCGGCGGTGACGGTGAGCGACTGCTCGTGGCCTACGACCTCGGTGTAGTCGGCGACATTGCTGCTGGCCCTAGTCGTACCGGCGAGCCAGGTGTAAGTCCAAGTGCCGGGATTGGCAACGGGCTCAGTCGAAGTGCCGTACCAGTCGTCCTCGACCTCATCGTACATATTTGCCCAAAGCGTCTCACCGGCCTTGAGCGCGCCCGACTTCGTGGAATAGGAGCTGTCCTTATCCTTGGTATCCTGGATGAAGACCTTGGCCTCGCTCGAAAGCGTTGTGGCAGACGCGGCGGCAACGGCGTTCTTCTGCTCCGAAGCAGCAGGCGTCGCAGCAGAGTTCTCGGACTCAGTCGCGTTGCCTGCGGCGGTGTCGGCACCATTCGCGGCACTCGCAGTTGCGCCCTGATCTGCGCCGGCGTCATCGGCAGCAGCGCTCGCCGCCGCACTGTTCGCGCCGGTGTCGGCAGCGGTGCCATCGTCGGCCGCCGCGCCCTCGCCGCCCGTCGCAGCCTGCGCCACGGCCTCGGCAATGCCCTCGGCGCCCTCGGCCCAAAGTTGCGCCGGCGTGGTGCCAAAAGCCATGGCAAAAGCCAGGAACGCCACCAGACCGCGCTTGGCTACGCCGCGGGCAATCGCTCCATGACGACGCCACGAGGCGCGTTGGCACTCATCCTCAAACATATCCATTTGTCTCCTATTGTCTGAACTTGGGACATTGCCCAGCGGCTGCCCCACGTCATCGCGCATATCGCGCTTGAGTACCCCCATCGGGGTCCCCCTTCCCTCCAGAGCCCAACGCGTACCGGCGGCATGCGCCGCGGCCGCGTACAAGATGGGAGGCGATCCGACTTAACCTTACCGACCCGGGCGCGCCGTCCGATCTGCGACGCGACCATCCCGGGCCAAGAGGAATTACGGTTACTGGTACAGCCGGGGACTTACACCCCGATTCTCCCAAACGCGCAGGAAAACCGCGCATTCGTGCGTCTCCGCACCACCATCTAGGCCATCGATTATTACTGTCGATATGGTAGCACGCAAAAGGGCCCCGCACACAGGCGAAGCCCAAGGTACAAGCTATGGTTTGCGATAGAAAAGGGCGGGGATGAAGTGCCGAGCAAAATAACCCGTTTCCCCGACCCCGGGAAATCGCTAACGCTTACCGCCGTGGCTATTGCGCCAGATCTCGCGGCCCAGCATCAGTGCCAGCGCCAGCGCGCTCACGTAGCCCATAAAGCCAATGACCGGGATACCAAACACAACCGGCTCGATACGCGCATAGTACACCACCGACGAACCGATAAACAGACCGGCGATCACAATTGCCATCGACATGCGGTCGATAATTCCACCCAGCTGCCGCAGTGCCTTATCGCTGCTCATGATCTGCGTGTTCACCTTAAGCTGGCCGCGCGTAAGCATACGCGACGCCAAGCCCAGATACTCGGCCGCCTCGAGCGAACCTTTTGCCGCTCGATAGCTGCTCGCGGCAAGATCGCGCCCCATATCGCGCACGCGCGCATAGGTGCTCTTCTCGTTTTTGATGTGCGTCTGGATAATCTGGATCATGTTGACGTTGGGCATGTACTCGGTCAGCAGGCCCTCGAGCGTCACCATGCCGCGCGCGAACATCGTCACCACACTCGGCAGCTCAACGTCGTTTTTGCGCGCCAGATTGAGCAGCGAGGTCAAAAACTCGCCGATATCCAGGTCCTTAAGATCGAGCCCCGCAAAGTCGGCGACAATAAAGTCCAAGTCGGACAAAAAGGCCGAATGGTCGAGCTCGGCAGAATCGCCGCGCGTCACGGCAAAGCGCATAAGCGAATCCTTGAGCTTGGGGACGTCACCCTCGGCCACGGCGAAAATCATGTCCTTGACGATACCGCGGTCGTGACTCGACATGCGCCCGACCATGCCCAGGTCGATAAAGTAGACGATGCCGTCCTTGAGGATAATGTTTCCCGCATGCGGGTCCGCATGGAAAAAGCCGTCGTCGAGCACCTGCGTCGAATAGTCCTCGACGATTGCGGCGCCGATCTTTTCCAAGTCATAACCCTCGGCTGCCAAACGCTTGGGATCGGCGATGGAGATGCCGTCGATGTAGTCCATGACCACCACGTGCTCGGTGCAAAGGTCCAGGTAGGATTTGGGACACGATACGCCATGCACGCTTTTGTGGAAGTCATAGAAATCGTTGAGGTTTTTGGCCTCGGCCAAAAAGTTGGTCTCCTCGCGAAACGAGGTCCACAGCTCTTCGACCACGCCGTGCAGGTCAACAAACTGGTCGGTGTTGACGAACTTGGAAACGATACGCACCACCGAGCGAATGATGTCGATGTCCTGCGCCATCACCTGCTGCGCACCGGGACGCTGCACCTTAACGGCCACGTCCTCGCCGGTCACCAGGCGGGCGCGGTGCACCTGCGCGAGCGACGCGCTACCGAGCGGGTTGGGGTCGATCGCGTCGAACATCTGCCCCAGGCGCTGGCCGTATTCCTCTTCCAGACAGCGGAGCACTACCTCATACGGCACCGGCTCTACGTCGGAGCGCAGACGGCGCAGCTCGTCGCAAAACCGCTGCGGCAAGATCTCGGAGCGGTTGGCCAGAATCTGCCCCATCTTGACGAACATAGGGCCGAGCTCTTCGAGCAGACGACGCAGGCGCACCGGCGTGAGGTTGTCCCACACGCGATACTTTTTGATCAGGCGAACGATCTGCCCAATGCGCTCACGACGACCTGCCGGCGTGAGCTGGTATTCCTCATCCGGCGCCATCGCGTCGGGCTCCTCGGGGACCATATCGACAGCGCGCGGCTTCTTGCGAGCGCCCGAGACGGCGGCATCGACCTCGTCGACAACCGCCGCCTCGTCACCCAAGGGATCTTGATTGTTGTAATCGGTGGTGGAATCTGCCATCTGCGCTGCTACTCGGCCTCTTCGGCGTCCTCTGCGTCGTCGGGTTCAACGGACTCGACGGGCACCGAGGTCACGTTGTCCTCGACCGAATCGACGATGTCGCGCACATGGGCCAGGAAGGCCGTGCGCTCGGGGGCGGTCATAACGCGGACGCGAGCCAGGATGAGCTCATCGAGCACGCGCTGTGCCGCAGTCTCGCCCTGCATGCCCAGGCGCTCGGTCAGGTCGGAGATGGTGCCACCCGCCTGCTCGAACATATCGGACACGCTGCGGGCGATATCGGGGGTGCCGGCATCCTTGCGGACCTGCTCGCCCTTGGTACCGAGGTCGTCGAGAACCTTCTTGCCGCCCTCGACGGCAACGGCGGCGGCGCCGAAGCCCACGTTGATGGCACCGTTAACAAGCTGATCGAGTTTCATAACCATGGTTGGCTCCAATCATGAACAACTGCATTGGACTTCTTGTACCCAAGATTGAGTGAACGACACAAAATCGTTTTACCGCCAAGATAAAAATCGAGCGGGCCAAAGCCTTTGACGGCGTTTGCCCCGCTCGTTCGCTGCAAGGTTGCCTTTACCTTACGTTGTCGTTCATCGCGAAGGAGTTCTTCATGGCACAGCTCGTGGTGTAGAGCACCTTGCCCAACAGGGCATCGGTCTCCACGCGCACGAGCTCGGCAAAGGCCTCGTTAGCACGGGCGAGCTCGGCAGGCACCTCGGCCTCGGGCAGCGCGGCTACGACAGCGTCAACGTCGTGAATCTGCTTGTGGCCCATGCCGCCGACCTTTTCCTGATAATCCTCGACCGCGCGACCGCACTCATGGAAGCGGACATCTGCCAAGGCACCGATCAGGCGATTCACCCAATAGAAATTCTCGGACGTCACGCGAGCCTGCGTGCCGGCATAGTACTCGGGCATGGTCTCGACGTTAGCGTACAGCGGCACGAGCGCGTTAAACGAGTTGGAGCCAAACGCCATCCACTGCACGGCGCGATACGCCGGCTGCGCAAAGGGGCGCAGCTGCAGCACGGCAAGCTGGCTGTTGCGGTTGATGCCGATGGGACGATAGGCGCCGCGCGTGGCGGGCGTGCCCTTGCTGCCGTAGCAGTCGTACTCCGTGCCCTGGTAGTGGCTCGAAAGCACGTACTTGATGTCCTCGATGGTCACCTTGCGCTCGGGCACGCGGCTCCAGGGAATGTCGTCGCTCTCGGGCGTGTAGTCGGCGTCGGGACCGTCCCACACATCGCTGGGGTTGAGGCAGCGCTGCATATACCAGGCGCGCGGCGTGTTGTAGACGTGATCGCTGTCGCTGTGCGAGCCAAAGGCCTCGCGCGGGTTAAAGACCGCGGCGGGACCGTCACCCTCGACGCCCAGCGTTAGGTCCAGATGCCACTCTGCCATCCAGGAGCGCAGGTCGGCAGAGCACATGTGGTCGACCTGAGCGCCCTCGGCGTCGTCCAGGTCAAAGCTGTCAATACCCAGCTGGTTGGGCATGGTCACATAGGCGTCATCGGGCACGCGCTTGGCGATCCAGTGGTGGCCGCCGATGGTCTCGAGCCACCAGATCTCGTCAACGTCACTAAAGGCGATGCCATTGTTCTCGTAGGTGCCGTAGCGCTCGAGCAGGTCACCCAAAATACGCACGCCGTCGCGGGCGGACTTGGCGTACGGCAGCACCAGGGTCACCATATCCTCCTCGCCCAGTCCGCCGGGCTGGGCCGGAACATAGCCGTCCTCGCCCTCGTTGCCCTTGGCGGGTACATAGTCCACGAGCGGATCGGCGCCGCGGACGCGCTCGTTGGTGGTGAGTGTTTCGGTTGCGGACATGCCAACATTGAGCTCGTTGAAGCCGGCCTCGGCCCAAATGCCATGGCCCGGGACAACGTCGGGGACGCTCGTGTAGCGCATGGGGTTGTCGGGCAGCTCAACGGTCAGGTGGCTCAGGACACTCGTGTAGACACGCGGCTGCTCGTCGGGATGCACCACGCGCATGCGCTTGGGCTCAAACACCCCGTTGGACGAGTCCTCGTTGCGGGCGACAAGCGTCGACCCGTCGTAGCTCGCGTTCTTACCAACCAAAATCGTTGTGCACGGCATGCGCATCCTCCTTGAGCGAAGAAATCAAACGGCAACAGTGTATCGCTTCGGCGCAAAAAGGGCGAAACCACGGCCACAGCAACCCCTGTGTGCAAAAAATGTCAAATATGAGTACTGACACCAATTTAGTAGCAGCTATTTTGCCGGGCGTGGGCGTCGAAAGTCTACATTTGTACAAAAGTTAGACTATGTAATTCCTCAAAGGTCCAATAAAATAGGGGTCCCTATCGATACTAAATATCGTTAGAGAGCCAAAATGACCTAAATTATATGCGACTAGCTTGGCAACAGTACTCATATTTGGCATTTTTTGCACACGGCGTGTCACGGGAGTATATATCTAACCCCCTAATCAGCCAAAAATGCCTAGTTCAATGCGCGCTCCGCCGCCTCGATCACGTGTTTGGCGAGAATCGCCGTCGTCACTGCGCCCACGCCGCCCGGCACGGGCGTGATGGCGCCAACAATCGGCTCCGCAGCATCAAAATCGACGTCGCCGACCAGCTTGCCGGCGGCCTCGTCCCAGTTAATACCCACGTCGATGATCGTCTGGCCCTCGCGAACCGCATCCGCGCCAATCGTACGCGCACGCCCAACCGCGGCAACAACAATGTCGGCAGAACGGCACTCAGCAGCCAAGTCGCGCGTATGCGTATGGCACGTCGTCACTGTGGCATTGCGAGCCGTAAGCATGGCGGCAACGGGACGGCCAATCACCAGCGACCGACCAACGACCGCGACCTTGGCTCCATCCAGCTCAACGCCGTAATGGTCCAGCAACGCCAGCACAGCCTCCGCTGTGCAGGGGGCAAAGCCCTCGCCACGCCCCGAAAGCGTGGTAAGCAGCGAGGCCGGCGTCATGGAGTCAACATCCTTGGCAGGATCGAGTGCCGCGGCAACTGCATCCTCGTCAAGCCCAACGGGCAACGGACGAAACATCAGGCAGCCATGAACAGCGGGGTCGGCATTGATGTCCTCGATGGCCGCCAACAGCTCGTCCTGCGAAACATCGGCAGGAAGCAAAACGCGGCGAACCTCGATGCCGACCTTCTCGCAGCGCTTGAGGGCGCCACGCTCGTAGGATAGATCGTCCTCGCGCTCGCCCACACGAACGATGGCCAGCGTCGGCACGATGCCCCGTTCGCGCAGGGCGGCGCAGCGAGCAGCGAGTTCCTCAGTCAAAGCACGGGCAACGGGAGCACCCTTCAGCAGCTCTGCCATGGCTATCCCCTCTTCCTGGCGGCGTCGGCGGCGCGGCGCGCCAGCGCATCGGCGCGCGGCAGCCACGTATCGAGCAGTTCATCGCACGCCGCCTCGAGCTCCTCGGCGCGGGCACGATCCTTCATAGACGTGGTGTTCGCAAAGAGCGTCAAACTCGCGCCCTGCATGGCAGCGCGGCAGAATACGGCGCCGCACGCCACATCGGACAGCAGTTGGCGCGAACCCTTATCGGCCATGTCCTCGAGCAGCGCCAGCGCACGACCGCACGCATCCATAATGCGGTACGGCGGCATGGCTGCCACGTGCAGTGCATCCTGAATCGCAGCCGGTCGAGCCGGATCATCGCGCGGAATACCGTATGCCGCAGACACCTGGCCGTACGCACGAACGTCCTTGGCAACCAGACCCACAAGCTCCTGAGCCAGCTCGTCTGCCTGGGCAAACGCGTGCGTTAGATCGTCTGCGCGATCGGCAAGCGCGGGGTTCGTCGCGCCATAGCGAGCAACCATCCCGCACAGCGAGGCACCCAGTGCTCCCACAAACGCGCTGGCGCTGCCGCCGCCGGGAACCGGCTCGCGCGCGGCAAGCGCCTCGGCAAAACCGCGACAGGTTTTATCCATCATCTCTTGGCTCATCGAAACACCTCTGCCTAGAGCGCCGGTCGCCACGGACCGCGCCGGAATAAAAAATGGGACAACGACGCCAGGAAGCGGTTGTCCCATTCATCGATCTTGTCCAAGCCAGTCTAGCCCATAAGACAAAGGCTGTCAGGAGCTCTGGCTATCGGTGTTTCCGATTGCCGGCTATAGGCACGGGCGCCTAGTCCACCTGAAACGTCGGCAGCAGCGTGTCGATAATCTTCGATCCCATGTCGCGGTTTGCAGTCGAGTACTCCAAATGCGCCGTGGCAATCGTCGAATCCGTGACGATCGTCTTTTCGTAAATGACCGTATCGTCCTCACACCACGAGACCACGTACCAGTTGTCGCCCTCTGCGGTATAGAGGTCGGCCTTGCCCGAGGTGTCCTCATCGACAAACATCTCGTGTGCAGTTTCGTCGTTAATGTTGACGTAGCCAGACAGGCTGATCACAAAACCCGTCTCCGGATCCTCGTACCTTGTGCTGCTGCCGCTGGGAGTATCTTCCATCTCAAAACGGTTGGGAATCGACATGCTATAAGGATGCATGTCGTTCGTGTACGTATGCACGTCGGTCAGGTAATCGTCCGAATCGCCCGAACCGTAGTATGCCGACTCGTCCCCGGGGACGGCCTCGTCATCGGACGCCGAGGATTCCTTGGACTTGGACTTGTCGCTCTTCTTCTTGGCAGAAGAATCTTTCTCGTCCGAAGACCCGGTATCGACCACCGAAATCTGCGTGCCGGAGCTCTTTGACCCATTGAGCACCGTAAGCGCAAACACCGTGCCGCCGCCGATGAGGACCACAGCAGCACATGCCACAGCGATAATGACCGGCGCCTTGCTCTTGGGCTATTGAGGCGCAGGCGCGACCGGCGGCATCGATTGGGTTAGGCCCGGGGCAGAGGAAGGACCAGCGCCCGTAGGCGTCGGCGCGGAGCCACCCGCAAGCGACGCCCCGCAATGCGTGCAAAACGTCGATCCATCGGGAACTTGCTGTCCGCATTTTTGACAGAACATCGTTCGACCTTTCGTGGTTTAGCTTTTGTCACAGCCAAGTCTATACGCCCCCACCCAGGGCGCTGTTGCGCAACATGAAAAAGCCGATGCCGAGCCGTACCGTCCCATGCGCCTGCCCCAAACATGGGACACATGGCCCACCTTTCGAGACTCCCGGGCAGCACAAGCTGGGGCATATCTATAAGTAAGGAACCCGTTGGGGCACGGCCACTCAACGGCCGAAAACTAAGAACGGAGGTATCGCCGCACCACACACAACGACATCCGCCACGCTTGCGAATAGCAACATACACCAACGGCTCCAACAACCCGCGGCGCCGTGATGTCACCGACAGACAAGGAGGACGCCACCATGAAGAAAAAGACCCTATCGATCCTTTCCCTTTGCATCGCCCTCTTTGCCGCACTCGCCCTTGTGGGCTGCGGCGGAAGTGCGTTAAGCGGAGGCGGGGGCAGCAGCGCATCCAAGAGCGAGGGCAAGGAAAAAGCTCCCGTCGCCAAGAAGACCGACTTTATCTGGTTTAAGGTCGAGATACCCGAGAGCGTTGGCGTGAGCGACTCCGCTGGCAAGAATGCCGACAGGGTCCAGCTCACCTTCCCCGAAGACGAGAACGGTTCGGCCGATCGCTTTATCCCCGTTTGGAAAAAAGCGCTGACGGCCGAGGAATCCCACGCCGACCAGGCGGAAAAGAAGGGGGATACGTTCCAGTGGAAGGATGGCGGATCCGTCGAGTATAACGGCAGGACGTGGCTCGTCGGAACGTACGAGGACAACAGCGGCGTCTCAACCCTCCTCTTTACCGACGTTGAGCCGGGAAGCGTCTACGTTCTCATCTCGAACTTCGATCTGCATAAGAAAGAAGCCGAGGCGCTCCTCAACTCCATCGAGTTTCCCGATGACATGGCGAAGGCAGTTGCCGAGGCACGCGAAGTCGAGATTTCGAGCATCGAGATCAAGCATTAGGGGCTCGCACGCAGCATCGCATGCGCAGTCATTAAATGATTGGACGCCCAGCCAGGGGAGGATCGGATCGGCCGGCCCTCCCCTCTTTTACGCCCGCGCATATTGCCACTTAACGGCGCAAATCCTGCCCCCAGAATGGGACACATGGCCCACCCGAACGAGCCGTCCACGCGTACAGTAAAGGCAGGTAATCCATGGGCGGTTACAGATCGAGGAGGACACGACCATGAAAAAGAAGGCCTTTGCGATTCTCACCCTCTGCATCAGTCTCTTTGCCGCGGTTGCCCTGGTGGGCTGTGGCGGAAGCGGCGGCGCTACCGGCAGTGGCGGTGGCGGCGGAGCAGAAAAGCCAGCCGTGGATATGAGGACCGACTTCATCTGGTTTAAGGTCGAGGTCCCCGAGGGCGTCGAGATCACCGACGTCGCAGGCGACACCGCCGACAGGGCCCAGTTTAAGTTCACTGAAAGCGAGCACGCCAGCGATCGCTTCATCCCCGTCTTCGACTCTGACAAGAACGCCGACGAGCTGTTCGACTACGAGGCAAAGTGGAATGCCAGCTTTGAGTGGACCGAGAATGACCCCGTCAAGTACAACGGCAAGACTTGGCGCAACGCTTCCTATACACACTCGGGCGGCGTAACGACCGAGTACTTCACCGACGTTGAAGGCGGCAGCGTGTACGTGCGCATCGACAACGTCGAGGAGCACAAGGATACCGTCGAGACCATGATGAAGTCCCTGGAATTTGCCGACGACATCGTCAAGGCCAAGGCCGAAGCCATGGACGTCAAGCTCGACGATATCGAGATCAAGCGCTAAGCGACTGGCGAGCGCAGCGGGAAACACAGGCACAGTGCAAACAAGCGACGATACCCCAGCGCTTCGCACCAAGGGAGGATCGGCTCGCCGGCCCTCCCTTTCTTATGCCGATAGCCGGCGAACGCGAGGGTGCCGGGCGGCAAAACCACCCCCAGCGCGGTAGCAGCACAAATAGACAAGCGCCCCAACGCGTCCGCCCGCCGATTTATAGCGCCGCGCAGACAATTAAGCCAACACGTTTAGACATCTGGGCAGTATAGTGACCCAAACGAGTGCATAACCGCACCCTGCGAATGGAGGAGTTATGACCGAACACCACGCCATCAGTCGCCGAGCGTTTACGTTGGGCCTAGGACTTGCGGCGTTGTCGCCGCTTGCAAGCCTGCCCGAAACCGCGACGCTGGGTATTCCCCTGCGAGCGGCATTTGCAGACGACGCTGCCACAGCGTCGGTCAGCCTCGACAAGTTCGTCATTCGCCTTCGCCCCGCGGGCTATTTTCGTACCGCAAGCGTCAACCAAGACGGCAACATCAAGGGCAACGTCTGCCACCTTTTTAACGACGGCACGTCAAGCAAGCTCATCCTCGAGCGCGTGCTGACCGATGCAGATAATACAAATTGGTATGCCATCCGCACCTTACTCAATTTCGAAGAGCATAAAAAGACGGGCTACAGCATTTGGTCGGTCGACGGCGACTCGGACAAAGATGGAAAGGTCATCCACGTATGGAATGGTGAGTATGACAAAAAGCCCAGCCGCGCTTTTGCGTTTGAACGCCAGTTAAACGGAACCTACATCATCCGAGACCGCACAAACGAGAAAAAAGACATTAATTACCTGGCCATAGAAAAGGACGGCAAAGACCAGGACAACAACAAGATCTGCCATAAGAGGAAGGACATTCCGTGGGAGCTCGAGCTTGTCGGTTACGACATGGGCAAGATCAATACCACGGTTAGAAGTATCGACTGGACCACGTATAGCAGCTACGTCGACGGGCCCTGTTGGATGAAATACGTCGACAACAACAAGTTCCTCGACGAACTGAGCATCCCGGGCACGCACGATTCGGGCACCTGCAGCGTGGACAACGACACCGAGCCCCAATCCTCCCAAGCAAAATGCCAGCAGGATTACATCCCCACGCAGTTGCTCGAAGGCGTTCGCTATTTTGATATTCGACTCGGAAAGGGTGAGAACCCCGGCATCGACCACGGAGCATGTTACCTGCTCAAAAAAGACGGGAACTTTATGCATCTCTCCGATGTCATCGGGTACTTCAATACGTTTTTGAGCGAAAACCCGACAGAAGCGCTCATCATGCTCGTGTCGCGGGGCAATGACGAGGCTACCGACGAAAGCCTCACGACGGCCTTGGGCAAGGTTTTTGATGAGAACCCCGACCTGTTCTACACATCGAGCCGCATCCCCACGCTGGGCGAGGTGCGCGGAAAGATCGTCCTGCTGCGTCGGTTTGGGCTCGCCGGCAACAGCGTAAGCAGCCACACATGGGGCCTCGACCTCACCCAATGGGACGACAAAATCGCAGCACACACCGACAGCACCTCTATGTGTCTCGTTCGAGACGAGCGGGGCTTTGAAGCCGTGGGGAAAACGGGTGACGAAGAGCCCTATTGCACCAAGGTATACGCCCAGGACCATTACGAATGCACAGGAACCGACAAAATCGGCTGGGTCGATATGGCGCTGCAGGAGACAACCAAGCTCGCCCGCATCATGGTGGACGTCGAGGACAATGACGGGGCCAAGGTAAAGGTCCTGGAGCACAGCTGGTGTATCAACTACACCAGCTGCACGAACTACAAGCAAGGAAGCAATCCTTTTACCGCAGCACGAGTGGTCAACGAGCATCTATACAAGAGCCAGTATATAAACAGCACCGGAAATGAGAGCACAAAGGAGGACTGCCTCAAGCACATTGGCATCATTGCGTCCGACTTTGTTGATGCGGCACTGGCCCGAAGCATCTACCAGCGCAATTACGATGCGAAGCACAAGCAGACCGTTTCGTACTACCTCCCGACCCGTATGCGCATGACATACGGCGACTCGTTGAGCGATGCCTCACTTCAGGATGGAAAGACCGTTGTCGAGGGCTATTTCCGCCTCGTCGACAGCAGCAGCACGCTCAACGTGGCAGATTCGGGCAGCAAGTTCGTCGAATACGTGGATGTCGACGCCCTGGGCAACGAGACTGTTACAGGACTGCGGGGTTCCGTGCCCATCTATATCGACCGGCGCGCGTTGACGCCCCACTTTGAGGGGCTCGAAGGCCTCAAGGTCGGCGAGGACGTGCGCGCCAAGATCACGGCGCTGCTCGACGGCAAGCTCGAAACCGATGCTTGCACGGCCCAGCTCGAGTTTATGCACGATGCAAACGGCGCTCCGGGCACGGCAATGGCCGAGGGCGAGGCATTTACCGCAGGGACGTACTGGGTGCGCGCGAAAGGCCTTTTGGGCGACGCGGCGCAGAACTACACGCTCGCCAGCGACGGAGCCGCAAGCTTTGCAGTTGCAGCCTCGGGCAACGCGGGCGGCGACGGCACCGGCACCGACAGTGGCACGGGCCCCAACGCAGGTAGCGCCGACAAGAACGGCAAGGGCAAAAGCTCGGCCGGAAAACTCGCCGGCACGGGCGACGGCTCTGGCATCGCCGCCGGGCTCGCCGCTGCCGCCGTAGCAACAACAGCCGTCGGCGCGGCAATGCTTGTCAACGACCATGAAAGTGACGAAGGCGCTAGCGAATAGGCCAGCCGGCCTTTTGGGCGCATCAACTCGATGAGGGGCGCAGAACACCGTTCTGCGCCCCTGATTTTTACCTTGGTCCGAACGCCGCCATAGGCTACATCACCATGTTCAGCGCGTTCACAAATTCCTTGGCCTGGGAATGACTGCTCAGCCTGTAGGAACAGTCGGTCAGTAACCTATTACGAAGGAACACGCGCTTACCCTTGACCCTGTTGACACCCGTAATGTCCTTGAGGTAGACGTTTTGGTATGGGTGCCGAAGAAGTTGTTCTTCACGACCGCCTCGATACGATTGGGATAGATGCTTATTCCCTTGAAAACGCCGGCACCCTTATCGTGAAACAACAACGTGTTGTCATCCACGCGCGCCACCCCCATGGAGTTCGATAAAACTATCTCTATGACCACATTTTAGTCACTACAAACCCTTTTTGCGGTCACGCGCAGGGCACCAAAACGTGTCCGCACGAGCAAATAGACTAATACAACAACGAATATAAGCCGTTATCCAAGGATGGCGCCGCAAAACAAAGGATTAGCAATAGCTAAGATTTAAGCCTAAAACCCTTAGGAAGTGCTAATATATAGTTATTGAAAGAGGCTGAGATGCAGAGACGCGAATTGATCCGTATCCTCGAAGAAGCCGGCTTCATCTCGAAAGGAGGCACTAATCACGAGAAGTTCGTCAAAGGCGACAAGCTCGTGCTCGTAAAACGCCACCGAGAGATCGAGGATCAAATTGCCAAAAGAATCCTAAGGCAGGCAGGGCTTCGATAGCTCATCCTCATCACATTTCGCATCACTTTTTAAAGGAGGTCTTACATGGTTTACGTATGGGAATTTGAGTTCTTTGATTCGGACGGTATGGTCGATGCCGTGCCATGTGGCTCGCTGGGCGGAGGAGGAACGTTTGGCTCCGACCTAAACGACGCTGTCGAAAGCGCCGCCGATTTTCTCGCATGTATGGTCGACGATCACCTTATGGGCGGCGTCGATCTTCCCGCGCCGGACTTTGGACACCAGCCACAACACGGCGGCAAGGTAATCGCCGTGGCCGTCAGCCGCGAGCTCGGCGACATCCCCGCCGTCACCGCGGCGGACACCGCTCGCATGCTTGGCGTTAGCACGGCAAGGGTATCGCAGCTGATAAATGCTGGGCTGCTGGATTCTTGGAAGGACGGCACCAAGCGCATGGTATCCAAAGCTTCCATCGAGGCACGACTCGCCGAGGCACCAAAGGCAGGGCGCCCAAAAGAGGTCCCTTGCTGTATAAAGCAATAGCGTTGCGGGTTTTCATTTGTCAGATTAGCTGACAAGCTCTCCCAATTCGGGACTCACTGCGTCCCGAATTGGGCTGGACACATTGTCGCTGATTGCCACGCATCTCCAATCCGAAGTGAAAGAGGAGTTTTCCATGACAGACAGACCGAAAACAACGCTACGCGACTGCATCTACGGGCTTGCCGTCGGCGACGCGTTGGGCGTTCCCTACGAGTTCAGGCCTCGTGGCACGTTCGAATGCACGGACATGATCGGCTACGGCACGCATGGGCAGCCCGCCGGCACCTGGAGCGACGACACATCCATGACGCTTGCTACCTGTGACTCGATTAGGGAGCTTGGGCATATCGACACCGCGGACATGCGCGACAAGTTCGTAGGCTGGATTGCCCGTGGCGAGTATACGATCGACGGCGTTTTCGATTACGGCGGCACGACTGCCCACGCCCTGCACACCGGCAAAGGTGGCTCCGGCGAACGCGACAACGGCAACGGTTCGCTCATGCGCATCGCGCCCTTGGCGTTTGTCGACGCGACTGACGACGAGATCTGCGAGGTCTCCGCGATTACGCACGCCCACAGAACGTCGACCGATGCATGCGTCATATTTGTCGAGCTGATGAGGGATGTGATGAACGATGCGCTCCCCTCGTGGGCGCTCCACCTGAAAGGCGTGCCTGAGCAGGAAATCAGGTCCGGCGGCTTCGTGCGCGACACGCTTAAAGCCGCTACCTGGTGCTTTGTGAACACCAACAGCTACGAAGCCTGCGTGCTCGCCGCCGTCAACTTGGGCGACGACACCGACACCACCGCAGCCGTCGCAGGCGCGCTCGCCGGCACGGCATACGGCATCGAGGCCATCCCGCAGGAGTGGGTCGATACCCTGCGCGGAAAAGAGCTGATTGAGAGCTGCCTGTTTTAGGGCGCCATTCAAGAAATAAGGCAGGAGGCATCATGGAGAGGAAGGTCGCAAATATAGACGAGTTCCAAGTGGACGAAAACGGGATTCCGCTATTTCCAGCAGGACTGAAGGAAGAAGCCAACCTCTATGTTCTCCCCGACGGGCGCTACCTCCCCTGCGGGGCCTACCGAACCGAAGATGGCGGCTCACTCATTTATGAGCCATCCGGGCTCATAAATGAGTGAGCCATCCGGGCTCAGCTTCTTCGGGCAGATGCTTGCTCAATTCAAAGAGTGCTAGAGGTTTGATTGCCCGTTAGATCGACACTGTTCCAAACCATGGGGTGGGTAGGATGTCTCCCACCGCGGCCTGTGAGGTAAAATCTTGACTGCCGCGGAATCCGCCTGCGGGCAACGCTCCGATCTCCGATTGGGGTGAAGCCTATGAACTTGTTTCTTGAAATCCTGCGCCTCTCGATGTATGTGACCAGCATTGCCCGGAACCTCTACTCGATCTGGCGGGAATATAAGCAGTAACGGATAGCGAAGGGAGTCATAAAAAAGGGCCGGTTGCAGCCGGCCCTTTAGACGAAAATACCTGCGTTGCCCGCGCTTCCAAAGTTGACCGACTGAGGAGCGGGTTCCGCGGCACATCCTGATTTTACCCAGTGGCAAGACTCTTTTACAGCCGTTCCACCGTTTATTTACATCTGCCATCACGGGCATCGCCCGTGCGGGCTCGAGTCCCGCCGCCCCGACCAAAACGGGATCATCCCCGCGCGTGCGGGGAACAGGATTGTTTGCGCTCCACATGTCTTGACGGATTGGTAGGGCGCTTTTCTATGGGCAGAAGATCTGGTTATCGCTACATGATTGAGTTAAGAACCCTCACGAATTCCTCTGCCTGGGAGCGACTGCTCAGCCTATAGCCGTAGCCCGTCCGCAGCCTGTTGTTCAGAATCACCTGCTTGCCCTTGATCCTATAGACACCGGTGACGTCATTCAGGTAGGTCACCTCTATATGCTTGCCGAAGAAGCGGTTCTTCTTGAGCGTGGTAATTCGATTCGGGTAGATACAGATCTCCTTGAATACACCGGCACCCTTATCTCTGAACAGCAGCGTGTCGTTGTCCATTTCTATTCCTCCTTGTTGACGTTGGTTAGATTGCGGTCCGAACTGTCATATTGTTTGATTACCAGTTAGATCGACACTGCTCCAAAACCAACCTCGCGACGCTCCTTATCGGCAATCAGTTTGATTACCAGTTAGATCGACACTGCTCCAAAACCAACAGTCCGCATTGCATCAGCGGACTAAAGTTTGATTACCAGTTAGATCGACACTGCTCCAAAACCGACAACAGATATTCAGCATTCATCTTGCCGTTTGATTACCAGTTAGATCGACACTGCTCCAAAACCAGGTCAAACGGGGTATTTCCAAAACTAACGTTTGATTACCAGTTAAATCGACACTGCTCCAAAACAGCACTGAGGCGACTTCATACAGGTTGTTGTTTGATTACCAGTTAGATCGACACTGCTCCAAAACTCTCTACGGTGCCGTGTCCGATGTGGATGTGTTTGATTACCAGTTAAATCGACACTGCTCCAAAACTTAAGTACCATCACTCATCGCCTCGCAAATGTTTGATTACCAGTTAAATCGACACTGCTCCAAAACTCCTTTCGTTGGTTCCTGTTTGACGGCTCAGTTTGATTACCAGTTAAATCGACACTGCTCCAAAACGCCTGCTTGCGGGATTCCTCGGCTGCTTCGGTTTGATTACCAGTTAAATCGACACTGCTCCAAAACCGTGAAACATAGGTTTTATTTGGCTCAAAAGTTTGATTACCAGTTAGATCGACACTGCTCCAAAACTTGCGACAAACCCAACGGCTGCAAGCTCGCGTTTGATTAACAGTTAAATCGACACTGCTCCAAAACCGTACATGTTAACCCCTAACTGTAGTGGTGTTTGATTACCAGTTAGATCGACACTGCTCCAAAACTAGCCGAAAATATGGCAAATGTCCGCAGGGGTTTGATTACCAGCTAGATCGACACTGCTCCAAAACGCCCTCTAGCGGCGGGAACCCCATCGCCTGGTTTGATTACCAGTTAGATCGACACTGCTTCAAAACAGTTCCCACTTACACCACTCACGCATACCCGTTTGATTACCAGTTAAATCGACACTGCTCCAAAACTCTAGACAATGCGTGAGCACTGTCCTATACGTTTGATTACCAGTTAAATCGACACTGCTCCAAAACTGTTGACTCCAAACTGGTTAGGCAGGCGGGGTTTGATTACCAGTTAAATCGACACTGCTCCAAAACATGAGGTCAATTTGATAGAACGTATCAGTAGTTTGATTACCAGTTAAATCGACACTGCTCCAAAACCGGCCTCTGGACGCCATGTGCGCATGAGCGTTTGATTACCAGTTAAATCGACACTGCTCCAAAACGCGAGCTGGGTATATCACTACCAGAGGTAGTTTGATTACCAGTTAAATCGACACTGCTCCAAAACGAGGTATCAGGCAGGCGGTCGGCAACTGTGGTTTGATTACCAGTTAAATCGACACTGCTCCAAAACGGTATACCTATAGGCGCAACCCCCGAAACCGTTTGATTACCAGTTAAATCGACACTGCTCCAAAACAGATTGCCAAGCCTAACCACGCCGACATGGTTTGATTACCAGTTAAATCGACACTGCTCCAAAACCCGTGTAAATGGCTGGTTGCCTATGTTGCGTTTGATTACCAGTTAAATCGACACTGCTCCAAAACCTGCTTCTTATTACGACGCTCCTCTTCCATGTTTGATTACCAGTTAAATCGACACTGCTCCAAAACGTATCTCCTGTTCTATCGATTGACGGATAGTTTGATTACCAGTTAAATCGACACTGCTCCAAAACGCACTTGTGGACGAGCTTGGATACAAGCTCGTTTGATTACCAGTTAAATCGACACTGCTCCAAAACTACATGTCTCTATCAGAACCAGCAGATTCAGTTTGATTACCAGTTAAATCGACACTGCTCCAAAACAAGGCATCTTGTGCGGTTTCGACCCGAAGGCGTTTGAGTACCAGTTAAATCGACACTGCTCCAAAACTTCCGCTTACGAACACGAAGGCATCCATATGTTTGATTACCAGTTAAATCGACACTGCTCCAAAACGGGCAGACGGCTTTGATGCACGACATGTGGGTTTGATTACCAGTTAAATCGACACTGCTCCAAAACATCGCCGACACTACCATCACGAACTACACCGTTTGATTACCAGTTAAATCGACACTGCTCCAAAACATAACATCGGTTAATATCCCCAACCTGCATGTTTGATTACCAGTTAAATCGACACTGCTCCAAAACACTGTCGTCGGCTGGGTGTCGCAGTTCGCGGTTTGATTACCAGTTAAATCGACACTGCTCCAAAACGATTTCGTAGTTCATAGCGACTTTGAGGAAGTTTGATTACCAGTTAAATCGACACTGCTCCAAAACCATTGGAACAAATTCCCTACTGCGACGGGACGTTCAATCTAACCGGTCAGTTCTTTCAATGCTCTAAAAACTGCAGGTCAACCGTTAGTTTATGTTCATGTCCGTAAGCCATGGTATCTTTTTTATTCTCCAGGAGCAACAGGCTCAACTTAAGAAAAAACACGTGGTCATAGAGCGTTTGCAGCTCATTTTCCGTCAAAAATGTTTTGAGATTTACAAATACGATTGTCTTTCTGCAGCCAGCGTCAAGAGCAAATGAAAGGAAATTCAGCAGATTATCAAGGAACGATTTATCTTCTTGAGGCGCTGCACCAAATCCTAAAAACTTGAGGTAGCGCTTCATATCCCATTCTAAACCAAACCCCAAATCGGCATTAAAGCCAAGGTTCAATCCGCCCAAACGCAGCCTTATTGCTCGTTCAGCCTCTTCCACTTGCATGCGCAGGTCTTCGTCTTCTAGAAACTCACGCTCAACCTTCTTGGTGATTGCGGTCATAAATGCGCGGTCATCCCATGGAAGATTCAGCGCATCAGGCACCACCATTAGAGCGCTGCCGGGCTTAATCTCCTCATCGTCTTTCCAAAGGGAGTAAGGTTCCATCGCCTGGCGCCCCAACCCGTTTTGCAAAGAAGTCACAATCCGCGCGAACAGAGCAGAGTTTTCGACTTGCAAAACCGATGTCTCCCCTGCTGTTAGTTCCAGCGAGTTCTCAAGTCCCGAAAACACAAGCCTCATAAAACCAGGAGCTCCTCCATTGTGTCTATCTCCTCATGAGCCTCGCGGTTACCCGCAATGTACTCCATGGTCGAAAACTGAGATTCGGTCACGCGCAAAACCTGTACAAGGCCAGCTGGCGGGCGATGCTTCCTGAGTCTTTGCACCGCGCTTCCTGCCGCCCCATCATTAACAACAAGCTTTGCATACACGGATTCCTGGAGCATAAGATAGCCATCTTTAAGAAGGAATTTGCGGAACACCCGGTAGTCTTTTCTCTGCGCAGGAGTATCGACGGGCAAATCAAAGAAGACGACAAGCCTCATATATCTGATCCTTTCCCCGACACTCATACGACTTCAAACGACTCGATTTCGTCCACCGACAGCTTCCGGTCAAGAGCCTTGAAACAGTCAGCAACATACAGAGAGATTACGGAGCCCACGCGATACGTGCCGCCTCGATACGCGATTCCCTGATTGAGCATGTCGACCAAAAGCAGCTTTGTCTCCTTAGAGAACTCGCCGTCAAAGTTGTCAAACACGATACGGTCTACAAGAGGCCTAAACGGCTCCATAAAATCACAGCTCAAGTTGAACTGGTTAAACTCATTTCTGTGACAAATCCCCGCCTGCGTAAGGTATCCGCGCGCCGCAATCTCGCGATTGACACTCGATAGCAGAATCGCATACCCGTAATTGAGAGCGGCGTTCAAAGGCGTATCGTCATCCCTCGAGAAGGACGAACCAAACAGAGAGCTGAAATACAATCGGGCTGCATGTCCTTCGCGATTCGTCGTATCACCCGAGCGCACCTCGGGAACAAGGCTCTTAAGCTTCTCACCCTGCTCCTCACGCGCACGAGCGTGGAGAACATCGGATTGATGCTTGATTTTGTCGCGCACGATTCGTTGCCATACGCGCTTTTTGATTGGTTCGCCCCACTCAAGCTGCTCCGCAATACGCTTGCTGGTGTTATGGGCCCCGTATAGCGGCAAATACTGCCCAATGGGGTCGCGCTTCTCGTCAGAGACGACAAACGCGACCTTTGCCTTGGCAAGCTCCGAGAGCAGATAAGCGCTTATGAACACTTGGTTGGTCTGAAGGACGACCGACGAAATCTCCGAAAGGTGGACTTTCGCCGTGTCGTCCTCGCGGCGGACAACCATGTAGCCGCCCTTGTACTGCAATTTGCAGGGGCTTGAAATGACAATGTTCCTAAAGCCCGACACGGGTCCTTCTCTCGAACATACCCGTTACGGACTGGTCAATGATAAAGAACGGGGCCGCTGGTTCGTTGATTAGTTTTGACATATCCGTCACCATAGCGCCCGCTTTTGCAGGCCCGCCAATTCCAGAGAGATCAACGACTCGATCTGCGCCGTTTTCAATACGAATTAGGCCAAATGCAAGCTCACGCTGCTGCAACTCATCGAGCACAGAAACGGAAGACAGCCGAGAGAGCTTAAGCTGCCTGGACAACTTTCCACAAGTTGCATTAGCAGCGTGGTCAATCTTGTGCACCAATCCCTCAAGCAAAGGAAGGACGCTTAGTCTTTCATCCTTTTTAGACATATTTAACAGCAACATCTCATCCTGTGAAAACGCCAGTTGAGAACCCGACCTGACCTCCTTTGCGCCGGTAATAATCAGGCGGTCACCATCCACCTCAATCAACTGTTTCTTGTAGATCTTCGACCTCGTGATACCGACGTATTCCAGACCTTCCTTCTCCGCAAGCTCACGCGCGTACTCGCCGAGCGCCGCCGAGTCGCCCTCAATGCGCGCCGCAAGCCACACGGGAACCTGAGAGAACCGGAACACCGGCTTACCCTTCTTTTTGGCCTCATAGATAAAGAAGTACGCAAACTGCTGGCTCGAAAAACCACCGTATTGCTTAGCATCAAGCCCCTGCTTGGTCGACAACTCAAGCTTTGCGCCCATCTTGGGATCACGCGGCGAGTAAATCGTTGCCTTCCAGAATGCACCCGTATCCTCCTGAGGCATCCTCGAGATGTAGCACTGGCGATAGTTGAGCGCACGGCGAATGCTCTCGACCTCTGCCGCTGCATTCCAGCCGTCCGGAAGATACTTTCCCCTATAGCGCTTGACCTCGTCGTCCTCGGTCCAGGCATCGTCAAAGACCTCGCCCGTCTCGGGGTCAAAACCCGCAGTCATAAAACTATTGACGACAAATCCGGCAGATCCAGGCATGCGATGGGTTTTCTTAAACAGCTCAGACTGCTCGCGCACGTATTTCTTAATCACGTGCGAGTAGCCAATGGGGTTCTCATACATTCCCGGGTGGCGCATCTGAATAAACAGGCCCAAGCGGCATGCCAGATAGGCATCATGCGCATGATGAAAATCGTTGGCTTCGCGGCATTTGACCAAGCCGGCCGCCTCACGAAGGTTGTGCGATACGCTCGCCTTAACGGGAACGATCTTCGTTCCCTCGTCGGCATAACGCGCCTCAAGCAAAGCCTGCGCCATCTTGACCATCTGGCTCGTCTCCACGAGCTGGCGCGCGACGAAGCCCTTCATGGCATTCTCGTTTATGGAAGACCTCAGCAGGTTGCGATACTTTTTATCGCCAATAAGCTTAGCCTGATGCAGCTGCTTCCACGTTTCGCCCATCTTCCAGCGAATGCTCTTATCAATCAAAAGCTGGTCGGTCTTGTGCTGGTTCTCCTCGCGGTACACCAGCGCCTTGTTTTCGAGGCTGTCGTCCTTAATGTAGGCGCGCGGGATGATATGGTCGACCTCATACTCGCCCGAGCCCGCCATAAGCTTATTAAGGTCGATAGCGCGACCAGAATACAAGCACTTTCCGTTCTGCATCAAATAGAGGGTCAAGCGCTCGTCAAGGTCCACATTGGCTGCCTTGAGCTCCTTGAAATCGTCCATAACGACCAGGTCACCGCCCTCGGCCTTAAACGCCTTGAGCGCGTCCTCGATGGCATCCCAGCGCTTCGTGGTCCGCTTACCCTTTTTCTTTTCGTCCTCGTCGCGAGTCACCTCAACAAAAACGTTGGCCGGCGCGTGCCCCGCAATCTTTGCAATTTCGTCAACAATGCGAATCGCTTGATTCAGGCTGCGACGAATCGCCGGAGATCCGGGGAGCTCATTAACGCCTAGTGACTTCTCGTTTTCGGCGTAGTATTTGCGATTGTGTTCATCCACTTTTTCCTGGAAGCCCAGCGTATTGTCGTGGAGAATCTCCATCATCACCATAGTCTCGCCCAAGCGGCGCTCTGAGCTGGGGTTTCCTTCTCGCAGCACGTCCATGATGCTCATAGATCGACCGGCTTGTGTATCAATCCTGATACCCGTCAGGAACTTCTCCGACAGACGTCCCCAACCGGTCAGGCGCTTTTTGCAAATCTTTTTAATCTGCTCGGCATCGAGCATTCCGTTGCCACTGGGGCCAAACTCATCCTGCAGTTTTTCCTTAAGGATCGAACGGTCCTCAAACAACGTGTTCCAAAGAATGATCTTCTCGATAACCGGATACTCGGCACGGCTCAACTCGTCCACACCAAAGATGTCTTTGGCAAAGAAGATGTACGAGCCCATCTTCGATTCAAGACCGCTCTCACCCTGGCCGCCGCGGACAACCGGATTTGTCGCGTCGCCCTCTTTTACAAGCCAGTCGGCAATCATCTTGTAGGTAACGCGACGCTTTTTATGGAAAAGCTCGTGAACAATGCCCTCGCGCTGCGCAGCATCTAAGCGTTGCCAATCGTCACCATCTTCGGACCAGCGAACGCCATTGAGTTCGTTCAGAACGCAGAACTCCTCATAGAGCAGAGACTGCTTGGGAAGCACCTTCTCGCCAGCAAGATACGTGCAGTCACCCGTCATGCGCATGATAAAGTTCTCGGCGCTCTTGTTCTTATCGATCACGGTATCCCAGTTCCAAGGCGTGATCGTCGCATCTTCCATGCCGGGCTTGCGCTCGGACCACTGGAATCGATGGTTGCCATGTTTGTCCTGAGCCGCATTTTTAGGCGTCAGCGGTCCCACATAGTACGGAATACGGAACGTGACCAGACTCTCAATCTTTGCAGCCTCGTCCTTAAGGAACGGATAGAAGCGACCCTGGTTTTTGAGAATGGCCTGCAGCTCCTCAAGATGCAGCTGATAGTAGATGGCACCGTTATCACTCGTCTTAAGACGACGCAAAAAGCGCTGCTTGTCGAATGCGTCCATCATGGCGATATAGCGCTCGTCCGTCTCCGCGCCCGTTCCCGCAAAGAGCTTCTTTACGGATTTAGCGAGGTCATCATAAGACAGTTTATGCAGGTCATATGCGGTGTAACCCTGCGCCTTAGAGGCATCGTAGTCGCGCGAGGGGTCATCGCTATTCGAATCATGATAGGTTGCGCCGCGGAAGAAAGACTCATATGAGCCGGGAGCATATTCGCGGACCAAAGTCTTGAGTCGATCAAGATCATTCGCGTAACAATTATATTTTTCGATCATGTTGACCGAGATAGTCTGGCCCTCAGCATAGGACAAAAGCCCCTGCAGCACGTAAGCAGAGTAAACACCGCAAACGGACTCAAGAAGCTCCACGCAGTCATCGGGGCATGCGGCCTGCAGCGCTTCTAGCTTCTCGTCATCCGAAAGCGCGAGCTTAGTTGCCTCGCATTCAAAATCGCCAAACACGTCTTTGAACTCACACTGAAGGCCAACGACAGCGTTCGACAAAGCCTTTGCCAGCTTTTTGTTCGCAGCCGCATCCGCAGTGCCCACTTTTACAAGCGCCTGAATGTCTTTTGCCTTTTGCGAACGAGAAGATCGCTCGTCAGCGAGAATCTTTGCGACAGCGCTTTTATTGATTTTTGTAACATCGTATTCCCTAGACTCGCACCAAGCCTGCAGGGAATCATTGAGGCGCTCGAGGGCATCGGATGTCTTTGCCGTCTTTGCCGTCAGCTTCTCTCCCTGGCGCAAGAAGTTACCGCGATGCTTAACGATGTTATGGATTGCGAGATACACCAATCGAAGATCGACCTGCTCATCGGTGTCCATAAGGTAAGCACGCAGATGATAGATGGTCGGGAAACGATCGTAGTAATCGGCCTTCGTGAAGTCCTTGGTAAAAATCGGATCGCCCTCAATGGTCCGCGACTGGTTGAGTCGCATGAAAAAGCCCGGATCGACCTCACTCATCGCAGGCTCGAACAGCTTTTGCAGCAAGTCAAGGCGCCAGCGGCGGCGCACGTAACGGCGACGCTGCCCACGATGAACGCGCGCCTCGGACGCCAGCTGCGCACTATCGAACAAACGACTGCCCCACGTCGGTTGCTTCTTAAAATGCAGAAGCTTGCCCTGGTCATCGGTCACCGCCCAACCAACGGAGCCGGTTCCCATGTCGAGGCCGATATTGTAGTCGCCAGAGCAGTTTCTTAAATTCATGTCGACCAGCCCTTCCGCGCTGTGTTACAGTTGCCTTGTCGATTACCAGTTACATCGACACTGCGAGTCAAAATACGGCTTTGCCAAAAATGCCTTCCTTGGAAGGCGTCCCGTAGGGGACAATTTGACTTGCCAGAGGGGTTCCATTTGGGACCCCTCTTTTTTTGATACTACTACCGTGGGCGGACATTTTTTAATAGCTATCGGCAAACGTAATGTTGCTCAACGTTCGCGCTGTGAGCATGTGTGTTTAATGGAGTGCCTACGGGTCCTGCCGCCGCATAAAAACGGGGCAGTCCACATTCCCGTGAGCCGCCCCGTGCCTCTGGCTATCACGCCGTCATGTCAACCGGAGCCACTCCCCTACTTACCAAAGATCGCAGCGAACAAGCCCTTGCGTTTGGGCTTCTCCTCTCGGTAGGAACCCTCGACGGCGGCTGCAACCTGGCGCGGTTGCTCGCCGTCTCCACGGCGCACGATCTGGTATAGGAACGGCGATTTAACATATTTGACCTCGACGGGTGTGGCGTGTACGGTGCTCTCACCGGACAGATGCAGGCTCGGATTGAGCGGCGCCACGACATGTGTCTCGCGCTTGTCGCTAAACACCACCGCCGCCGCGCGACCCGTCTGGCCGTTCACGGCAATGCGCACCTGCTCGCCATCGCGGCCATCCGACGCCGGGCGATCGACAAAGTAGACCGGTACCATCACCAGGCCGTCCTTGTGCTTGCGAGCCTTGCGCGCCCACGTGCGGATGCTCTTTCTATTGAGCCCCAGGGTCGCCTCGGCATCGTTGCCTGCAACGTCGAGCGCCAGCTTATCAATAACCACCTGGTCCTTGGTAGACGCATCGACGGAAACGACGCGGAAGTCGCCCTCCTGCATGGCGGGATCGAACGGCCCCACCTTGCCAAAGTCCCACGGCTCCAAAATGCCCATAAGGCGAACGTCCAGGTAGTTTGCCCGCGGATACGCCCAATCGAGTACCTCGTAGTACACCAAGGTCTCCTTGCTCAGCCCCTTGCCTGGGAAGGACGCCATCATGCGCAAGTCCGCGAGTGCCATGGGGAAGTAGAAGAGCATCATGTCATTTTGAATCGCGTCTTCCACGTCGTGCCCGGCAAAGGCGTCGGGGTACTGGCGCACCAGCTGAAGCGCGTTGGCACGTGCCTGCTGCGGCGATATCTCACAGGGGACGCCCTGTTCGGGAACGTATTCGGCACCCACGCCCATGGTCAGGCGCTTGCTAAACGCACCGGGCTTGAGAAGGTCAGCCATACCGATTTTGTTGCCGCAGGACGGGCACTCAAACACGCGCTGGGTCGATGACCCCTCAAAGGACGCGCCGCAGAAGGGGCAGGGAATGCTCACGTGCGTCGCCTCTTGGAACTCCTGCGCCGTGCCGCGATCTTCCCACAGCAGATGCTCCAGAACCGACTGATTGCGCCAGTACGAATTGAAGAAATACCAGTCCGGGTCCTCTGGGCGCTCGAGCTGCGAGACGTGCGTGAGCTTGAGCAGCCCGTCAACCACCGTCAGCGGCGTATGACGGATACCCAGGGCGCTCTTGGGCTCTCCGGCGTCCGCTTGCCACGGAATAACCGTTTCGCAATAGGCGCACTCAAAGCTGCGCTTTGCCTGGTGCGAATACATGGGGCCGCCGCAGTTTTGGCATTTAATGGCAAACATCTCGTCCATGGAAACGTCCTCCTTTGCACAGGGCTGTCGACATTCAGTATGTCGAGCAAATCGGCGCGTGCCCATACCCATGTGGCCCAAAATGGAGCACCCGGTCGGACGGGAAGGAGCAGCGAACTCGAAGGCGCGCGAGCAGTCGTCCCCCTCCGCCTCGCGCCCGTTAGCGCCGGCAGACCATTGCTGCATTTTCTGAGCATCGGTGCACGGCGCCCCCGCGCGAGCTACACTATCCCCTTAAACATGATTGTGAGGACGATCGTTATGCTATTTGTAAATCGGCTGGTACATACGCTTGTTCCCGGCAGCGAAAGCGAGCCGGTCGATACCTCCTGCCGCACCAACGCGGGTTTTGCCGCAAGCCTCATCTGCATCGGCCTCAACATTACCCTGTGCCTAGCCAAGGGCATCGCGGGCCTGCTCGCCGGCTCCGTCTCGCTTATCGCCGATGCCTTCAACAACCTCTCCGACGCCTCGAGCAACATCGTGAGCCTGCTCGGATTCCGCCTTGCCAGCCGCCCGGCCGACGAAGGCCACCCCTACGGCCACGGCCGCTACGAGTACCTCGCCGGCCTGGTTGTCGCCGTCCTGGTTTGCGCCGTCGGCATCAACCTGATCCTGGAGTCGGTCACCAAGATCATCAAGCCCTCGCCCACCGCATATTCGGCGCTCTCCATGGCAGCCCTTATTCTGTCCATGCTCGTCAAGTTTTGGATGGCGGCGTTCAACCGCACGCTGGGCAACCGCATAGATTCCGAGACGCTTATCGCCACGGCGCAGGATTCCAAAAACGACGTCATTACCTCGTCCTCGGTCCTGGCCGCAGCGCTTATTTCGCAGACGACCGGCTTTGACCTCGACGGCTGGGCAGGCCTGGGCGTGGGCATCTTCATCTGCATCAGCGGCATGGGCCTGGTGCGCGACGCCATCAGCCCGCTGTTGGGGCAAGCGCCCGACCCCAAGCTCGTCCAGGCAATCCGCGACAAGATCATGTCGTATCCGCAGGTCCTAGGCACGCACGACCTGATGGTGCACGACTACGGCCCCGGCCGCCAATTTGCCAGTGCGCACGTGGAAATGCCCGGCGAGGGTGATGCGTTTGAGCACCACGAAATCTTGGACACCATCGAGCACGATATCAAACGGCAGATGGGCATCGGTATCACACTGCACTGCGACCCCATCGCCACCACCGGCGACGACCTGCGCGGCTGGGTCAAGCGCGGTGTCATGCAGATCGACCCCGCGCTCTCCATCCACGACTTGCATGAGCACGAGGGGTTCGTTTCGTTTGACCTGGTGCGTCCCGACGGCTTTGACATATCCGACGAGGAGCTGCTGGAGCTCGTCACGCGCATCGTGCACGAGCGCCGGCCCGATGCCTCGTGCGTCGTCACATTTGACTCGGGCTTTAGCTCACCCGAGCGTCCGGCCGAGCAGCTGTAATCGACAGCAAAACGGGACGCAGGACCGCCGACCAACGCGCCTATGCGCCCGGTCACGCGATCCTGCGTCCCGTTTTTGTTTGCACTGCTAAGGCTCTAGCCGCTCGACCGCTAGTTTCCCTGTGCGCCCGAAATGCCGTTTTGCAGGGCATTCCAGGCGTTCGTTGCCATATCGCCCAGGTTCTGTGCGGTATCGCCCAGCTCTTGGGCCTTGTCTCCCAACTCCTGCGCCTTGTTGCTCAGGTCCTCCAGCGTGTTGGAACTCGAGCTGTCCGTGGTGCCCTGGTCGCCGGACGCATTGCCCGACAAGCTGTCTTTGCGCGTGAGCTGAATCTCGAGGTTACCGTTGTCGTTATAGTAGGCAGACGTCACGACCCAGTTGGCGTCGACAACAGGCGTCGAGCCGTCATCGGTCAGAATCACGGCATTCGAAAGATCGGCCCCGCGCGACTTGAGGAGCTTCTTGGCGTTAGACCAGTACTGACCCGGGATATCGCTCAGGTCGACGGCGCCGGACTGGGTCGTCTCGGTCTGCCCTGCCGTGGTATCAGTCGTGGCGCCCCGCTTGTTGAGCATGCCCGACACGATGGCAAACACAACCGACAGGGCAAAGAAGATCGCCAGCACAATCAGGATTTTTTTGATCACGCTCGACGAACGCGAAGACTTCTTCTCCTCGTCCTCGCCATACTGAGGGATAGACTTGGGATACTCACGATACGGCTCGCGCGCATATCGGTCGCGCGACTCGTAGCGCGGCTGTGCCGTGCGCGGCATATATGTCGTCTGCTGAGGTTGCGGAATGGGGTTTTGCAGCAAGTCATCATAAGGGTTTGCCGCCGCGCTTCTGTAGGGACTCTGCGACGAGGCGCCATACGGGTCCTGCGCCGCGTTCCCGTAATTCACAACGCGCGTGGGATCGGCCGACGCCTGCGTCGTATCGGGGGCAGCGTAGCCGGGATTCGGCACGACGCGGGTCTCATCGGCGCCATTGCCCGTCCGCGGGGAGCCGTAGCCACCCATTACGGTCGTCTTATCCTGGTCCATGCAACGATTCCTTTCCGTCGCCCGTAAGCATCAAGTTATCCATGCATTCTACCCGCGCAAAAGCCTATGATGGGCAAAGCCCGCCGGTATCTACAAGACATGCGCGGCCGACGGTCACGAGCGAATCGAGGAACGTCATGGCAAAAAGCAAGCTCATCAAGGACACGACGCGTGCCGAGCGCGAGGAAATCATCAAGCTAGCACTCGCTGGCTGCGGCAACGGCAGCTGCGATAACTGTGGAAGCTGCAGCTTGGGAGCAGGCGATCCATATGGCACCTACCAGCCCTACATTGACGGCGAGATGGAAATCGCCGATATCAACATGATAGTCGCCGAGCGCAACGCCAAACTCTTCGGCCTCCAGCGCGGCTAATGATCCCTTCTTGGGCTGTGCACCAAAAAATGCGCCCATCTACTACGTTTAACCCAAGGGTGCCAACCATAGCCATATTTGTATTAACAAAACCGCAGGTAAACGTCTTGCCGCATTGTTAAAAAACGCTCCATGGTCGGTCCAACCCTGGCAAACGTAGTAGATGGGCGCTTTTCGTGGCGCGGCTGGCCCAGATAGCTTATTTCGGAGCCAATTTGCATCAAAAAGTCCCCGGTGGCGCTGCGTTTTGCGTCACCGGGGACTGTTCAATTTATCCCTCGCGGTCTACCTTACTCATTGGGTACGTACGTGGCCTTGGCTCGCTCGGGCGTTACATCCTGACCGCAGGAATAGTTCGAATCGAAGGCATGCGCAACCAAGTCGTGGGTATCCCATGCCATGCAGTCAAACTCACCAGTATCGAGGACGATGATGTAGCCCTTGCCGTCGTAGTAGAAATGATCCTCGGTGTAGTTATCGTCATCGTCGATGTTGTCCTCAGACACGGAGTCTATATCCGGCTTTGCCGTCTTAATTGCCTGCTTGGCCTCGCTCTTGAGGGTATCAAACGAAAGCCCGTGCTGCGCAAGCGAGTCCTCGAGCGAAACCTGCTCGCCCGTCTTGAGGTTGTAGTACGCCGACCTTGTCACTCGCTCCGATCGATACGGAGGTTGATAGCTATCGGTGTAGGTTCGCACGCAGGCAATATCGCCATCGATCGAGACGATCTCGGCGGTGTACATCATGGTCACGCGACTGTCCTCGTCGTCCATCGAGGCCTGTTTGCTCGCGTCGAGCGTATCCGCGACGAGCTGGACCATATCCTTGTTAAACTTGGCGACGCCCACGCCCTGCCCCTTCACCTGGGGATAGGTCCACGTAGCCGTGATCTGGCACGTGTCATCGGGGGACGGGTCCAGCGGGCCTTCGCCAACCGCTGCCGTAAAGTCGACATCCTGCGTGGCAGAGACGGCCTCGTAGCTCACCTGCGCATCGTCGCCGGCATCCTTCGACTTCAGCTGCTCCAGCGTCGTGGCGACCGTGCCAATGGTGCTGTTAACCGAGCTCTCGTCGGCATACAAGAAACCAAAACCGCCCAAAGAGGCAGAACCGACTTCATTCGGGGCAACAAGGTCGGTCATGGCTTTGAATGACTTGCCGTCGTAGCCAATGAATTTAACTTGGTATTCGTGAGCAGAAGGACCACTTTTGCCAGAGAGATCGCTTTGCTTAATTGCTGTCCCATGGTCATACCACTGCGAAAAACCAATCTTGCCCTCGTATTCATCAAGCCAGACAGACACACACGCCTCCTGATGAGATACGTTTACCTCTGGCGTGTAGACCTTCTCAATCTCGCCATTCTTATACGCCCAGACCTCAAGATGCGCAGCGGCTGCGTTATCCCCACGGTCCACCGGTTCATCGGAATACTCAATCAGCAGCTCATCTTGACCATCGCCATCAAAGTCAATGAGCTTGGCGTAAGCAAGACCCTGGGCTCCATACGCATATTCATCGAACCCGACAGCCTCGCCCTCGCCGTACTTCTTTTGGTACTCGAGAATCTTATCGGTGAACAGCTCATCTGCCGTCTTGACCGCCGCCTTGGCAGACGCCTTGGCCTCCTTCTTGGACTGCGTGAGCTCGACATTCTTGGGGGCGTCCGAACCTTCCTTGGTATAGTCGACCTTCATGGTGGTCGTGCTCTTCTTTTTGCCCTTGCCCGAGGTGATGGTCATCTGGTACTTCTGATCGGGCAGCTCACCAAAGTCCTCCATGGTAAAGCCGTCCTCGCCATCGACCTTAATGGTGCAGCTCTTACCCTTGCCGGACACCGGCGCCAGCTCGACGGTATAGCTCTTGAGCTTTTTACCCTTGCTGTTCTTGGGGAGAATCTTGGTCTCGCATGCGCAGACAACGTAGCCCTTGCCACCCGAAGTTACCTCGGAAGATGCGCCGATACGCGGCACGATCACGATAGCGGCGACAATGGCGACAACGGCAACACCGCCGATAACGGCAGCGACGATACGGCCCTTGTGCTTGGGTTTCTTTGGCTGCGGCGTCGGAACAAACGGTTGAGCGACCTCGGCTGACTTGGTCATAGATTCCTCATAACGAGACTGCACCTCCATATGAGCCGAGGCACCCTGAAGAGCGTGCCGTCCCGCAGGGTCGCCCACCGGCGCACCCCCTACCGGAAACGCCACAGGCTCCGCCTGGTCCTCAACTCCGTCCACGCGTGCTCCGCAGCTCGTGCAAAACATGGAGCCATCGGGTATCTGAGCTCCGCACTTGGTGCAATACATCGCATCTCCCGTCTCTTGTTGCAGCCGCAATGCGCCCGCGCAATTCTTCCAACTACACCGTACGGGAGAAATAGTGATTCTTGTTGCGCAACATTGTCGCCGTCCTAAAATGATCCTTCCGTCCCCTTGGGAACAAAAAGCCCCGCCGGGCCTTGGTGGCGCGGCGGGGCGGGCAAGCGGCTATGAGCAGCAGGCTTAGAACAGGCCGGTGATGTTGCCATCGTTGTCGACGTCGATGTTCTCGGCCGCGGGAACCTTGGGCAGGCCAGGCATGGTCAGAACGCTGCCGGTCAGCGCGACCACAAAGTGGGCACCGGCGGAAACCTTGAGCTCGCGCACGGTGATGCGGAAGCCCTCGGGAGCGCCCAGCGCCTTGGCGTTGTCGCTAAAGCTGTACTGGGTCTTGGCAACGCACACCGGCAGGTTGCCAAAGCCGTTCTCGCGCAGCTCGGCGAGCTGGCGCTTGGCAGCCGGCGTAAAGTCGACGCCATCGGCGCGGTAGACCTTAGTGGCGACAGCCTCGAGGGCGTCGGCCACATCGGCACCGTCCTCGTAGGCAAACTTGAGCTCGCTCGGCTGCTCGATCAGGCGCATGACCTCATCGGCCAGGTCGAGCGCGCCCTCGCCGCCCTTGGCCCAGACCTCGGACAGTTTAACGTTGACGCCCAGCTTCTGACACTCGGACTCGATGAGCTCGAGCTCGGCCTCGGTGTCCGTCGGGAAGCGGTTGATGGCGACCACGCAGGGTAGACCGTAGACGTTCTGGATGTTGTCGACGTGGCGCAGCAGGTTGGGCATGCCGGCCTTGAGGGCCTCGAGGTTCTCGTCGTTGAGGTCGGCCTTGGCAACACCGCCGTTGTACTTAAGCGCGCGGGCAGTGGCGACGACCACGACAGCGCTGGGGCGAACGCCCGTCATGCGGCACTTGATGTCGAGGAACTTTTCGGCACCCAGGTCGGCACCAAAGCCGGCCTCGGTAATGGCGACATCGCCAAAACGCATAGCCATACGCGTGGCCATGATGGAGTTGCAGCCGTGGGCGATATTGGCGAAGGGACCGCCGTGGACAAACGCGGGCGTGCCCTCAAGTGTCTGAACCAGGTTGGGTTTGAGCGCGTCCTTGAGCAGGGCCGCCATGGCGCCCTGAGCCTTGAGGTCACGGGCGCGGACGGGCTCACCGGCAAAGCTGTAGCCGACAACGATCTCGCCCAGGCGCTCCTTAAGATCGTTGATGCTCGTGGACAGGCACAAAATCGCCATGACCTCGGAGGCAACGGTGATATCGAAGCCGTCCTCGCGCGGCACGCCCTGGGCCTTGCCGCCAATACCGTCGATGACATGGCGCAGCTGACGGTCGTTCATGTCGACAACGCGCTTCCAAGTGATGCGCTTAACGTCGATGCCGAGCTGGTTGCCCTGCTGAATATGGTTGTCGAGCATGGCTGCCAGCAGGTTATTGGCGGCACCAATAGCATGGAAGTCGCCGGTAAAGTGCAGGTTGATGTCCTCCATGGGGATGACCTGCGCCCAGCCGCCACCGGCGGCACCGCCCTTCACGCCAAACACGGGACCGAGCGAAGGCTCGCGCAGGGCCACGGCGCTCTTAATGCCGCGACGGCGCAGGCCATCGGCCAGACCGATGGTCGTGGTGGTCTTACCCTCGCCCGCAGGCGTGGGGTTGATAGCGGTCACGAGGACGAGCTTGGCCTGGTGATCAGTCGGCTCGTTGAGCAGTGAATAGTCGACCTTAGCCTTGTCGAAGCCGTACGGAATAAGGTGCTTAACGTCGACGCCGGCGTTCTTGGCCACCTCGGTAATAGGCAGCGGCGTGACAGAACGTGCGATTTCGATGTCAGTAGGCATGGGCGGTCCTTTCGTTACCGAATGAGAAAAAGACCAATTCAGCATAGCACGGGCGCGCAATAGTAAAACGCCCATAACCGATGAACGGCGATATGTTTACCCGATGCCCAGCGATAGCTCAACAGCCCGCCAAAACAAAGCGCCCTAAACGGTAGGTTCAATCCCCAGGTGCTCAAAGGTGCGAAGGGTTGCCTGACGGCCCTGCGGCGTACGAATCATCAACCCGCACTGCAGCAAATAGGGCTCATAGACATCCTCGAGCGTGCCCGGGTCCTCGCCCACCGCGCTGGCAAGGGTCGTAAGTCCCACGGCGCGACCGGAGAACGTCTTAGCGAGCGTCTCCAAAATGCGAATATCCATCCAGTCCAGACCGAGCTCATCGATCTCGAAGAACTCGAGCGCCTGGCGGCAGATATCGAGCTCTATAGGGCCGTTGCCACGCACCTGTGCGTAATCGCGCACGCGCTTGAGCAGGCGGTTGGCAAGACGTGGCGTGCCGCGCGAACGCGAGCCGATCTCGAGCGCGCTCGGATGGTCAATCGTCACGCCCAAGATAGTCGCCGAGCGCGTCACAATCTGCGCGAGCTCCTCGACCGTGTAGTAATCCAGGCGATACGAAATGCCAAAGCGGTCGCGCAACGGACCGGTCAACATACCTGAGCGGGTCGTTGCCGCTACCAGCGTAAACTTGGGGATATCCAGGCGAATCGAGCGCGCCGCCGGACCCTTGCCAATCACGATATCGAGGGCAAAGTCCTCCATCGCGGGATACAGGACCTCCTCGACCGAACGGTTGAGGCGGTGGATCTCGTCGATAAACAGCACATCACCCGGCTGCAAGTTGGTAAGGATGGCCGCCAGATCGCCCGTGCGCGCGATGGCGGGGCCACTCGTGGTCTTGATCTGAGCACCCAGCTCGTTGGCGATAACGGTGGCCAGCGTGGTCTTGCCCAGGCCCGGAGGGCCCGAGAAGATCACGTGGTCGAGCGTCTCGCCACGGCTCTGTGCCGCTTCGATCAACACGCGCAGGCTCTGTTTGATGTGCTCCTGGCCGCAGTAGTCATCCAAGCGCTGGGGACGCAGGGTACGGTCGACATCGAGGTCCTCGGCCGTCAGCTCCGAGCCCACCATGCGCTCGCCGTGCGCCATGGATGCCGCCGGCGAGTTGCCGGGCGTCGCCCACAGGTCCTGAGAGTCATCGGCTTCCCACATCACGCATCCATTCCGAGTCGCTTAAGCGCCGCGCCGAGCAGATCCTCGACACGCATATTCTGCCCATCATACCCGCTCAGGGCAACATCGGTCTCCTGCGGGCTAAAGCCCATGGAAAGGAGCGCCGCACGGGCGTCATCGATGGCCGAGGGAGCGGCAGCGGGCACGGGCATCGCAACCTGGCCGGGAATCACGTCGACCGGCACAAAGCCCTTGTCCTTGGCAAAGGTGCTCTTGAGCTCCAGGATCAGACGCTGAGCTGTCTTTTTGCCCACACCGGGCACCTTGGCCATGCCCTTGTCGTCCTCGGCCATCACCAGCGAATACAATTGCCCCACGGTATAGGTGGAAAGCACGGCGAGCGCCAAGCGCGGGCCAACGCCCGAGACAGACACGAGCCGATCGAACATCGTGCGCTCATCCTTAGAGGAAAAACCGAAAAGTGTCATGGCGTCCTCGCGCACCTGCATACGCGTGTAGAGGCGGACCTCGCCGCCGGGCGTCGGCAACGTGGCCGCAGTGCTGCCCGAGATGCCGAGCTCAAAGCCAACGCCCGACACATCGACGACAGCAGAGCTCATCGTGGCCTCGACAAGCGTTCCGTGGAGCTGGGAGATCATCAGTATCCGGTTCCTCTCTGTTGATAGAACTCGCCGCCGGTAAGCGCCCGGGTGCGGCTGAGGTTAACGTGGCAGATGGCGCAGGCCAGGGCATCGGCGGCATGGTCGGGATGCGGGTCGTGATCGAGCTGCGTGAGCGTGCGCACCATGTAGGCGACCTGCCGCTTATCTGCGGCACCGGTACCCACCACAGCCTGCTTGATCTGCATAGGCGTGTACTCGCCGATCTCGAGCGCGCACTCCGAAAGCGCCACGAGCGCGGCACCGCGGGCATGTGCCGTGGGGATTGCCGAGCGGACATTAGCGCCAAAGTAGATGCTCTCGATGGCAGCGGTATCGGGTCGATAACGCTCCACGACACCCTTGAGGTCGCGGGCGATATGCGACAGGCGCACCGCGAGCGGACTTCCGGCGCTGGTCTCGATACAACCGTAGGCACGGCAGCGAACCTCGCCACGCCGCTCCTCGATAATCCCCCAACCCGTATGGGCCAAACCGGGGTCAATGCCCAAGATAACCAAGCCAACCTCCCCTCGCCACAAGCACAGCGCAAGACAAGGCCCCGCGCATCATTCACGAACGTCTGTTCTAGAATAACACAACGGGGCCAAGATGCTCAGTTGAAGTGTCAGGGTTGGAAGCGAATCCTACCCCCAGTTTAGTTCTGCGAGAAGAATGGGAACTGTCGGGGATCCACCGGCGGATGCGGCATCGGACCATCCTGGGGACCACCTTGCGAGCCGCCCTGACCGCCCATCATCTTATCGATGGCGTCCTGAACCTCGCCCTCGAACTTTTTCATTCCCTCGTGCAAACGACGCTGACCGTCCTCGGAGCGCAGCTCCTCCATCTGCTCGGGCGAAATACCCAGTAGCTCGCCCAGCACGCCCATCATCTCGTTTCGCATGCGCTCACTCGTATCCTCGTCAGCAAAACGGCGCACCTCGGCGCGCGCCAGCGAATCGACCGACATACGCTCCTTGCCATTAAGCCCCAGGTCGGACCAGGCGAGCATGTACGGCCAAGAGCGCTCGGCAAACGAGCGGGACGAGACGATCGGTGCCGTCGGCAATATGCGGCGGGCAGCCTCACCCTGTCGAACGAGCATCAGCAGCAGCGAGCAGGCCTCAGGCTTGCCAGCGGCCATCGGGATGTCGTCGAAAGATCGATTGCGGTCCACGTGCGCCTCGAGCGCACCATCGACCTCACCCGGTTCGAGCCCACCGAGCAGCTGCGCCGCGCGGTCGAGCATGTCGACCGGACCGTCGAGCGTCGAGAGCGCTTGCGCCAGCACGCGTTCCATGCAATCCTCCACCGCGTTGAGCGTCACGAGCTCTTGGGGCACCACGGCAGACGTGCGGTTGCGCACACGTGCCACAAACTCAAGCGTCGACAGATACACATCGCCAAAGGGCGCAAAGCCGCCCTGGTAGCCGCCGGAAAGGGCGGGCGCCGCCAGCGCGTACTCGGTTTTGGACAGCGGGCTCAGCGCCATCGCACCCAGCTCGAGCGCCGTGTCCTCCAGCATGAGGCCCAACGTGCGCGAGCGCAGACGCTCGGCATCGCCCGCCGACACGTCGCGATCGAGCACACGCGCCGCATCCGGTGCATCGCGCTCGACGGTGCGAATGTGCAGACGCTCGGCGATGGCGCGGACGGCGGCACAGCGGGCGGCCTCCACCTCCTCCTGCGCCGGCGTAAAAATACGGTTGCGCCCCAGCACCAGGCCAATCACATTACGCGGGCCCAGAGCGTCGACGGCCAGCGCCGCCAGCAGGGACGACGGCAAGTCACCCTCGAGTGCCACCACAGCACGCGACGCACCGTGGGCTCGGGCGTTGTCGCGCACAGCGAGCACCAGCGCCTGCCACAGCCACTCCTCGGAACGAAACTCGGGCAGTTCGTGATCTTCCAGGGCATCGAGCATCACGCCGCGCTGAATCTCCTGAGCCAGCAGGCTCTCCTCAAAACACGGCGCCTGGGCCACCACGCGGCCGCAGTCGTCGAGCACAAACGAACCGCCGGTATACACCGACTCGTCATAGGCACCGACCGGCGCCATGCAGGCAAACCACACGCTGCGCTTGGATGCGATCTTGCGGTAGGCGCCGCTGCGAACGGCGGCAATGGCAGCAGTCTCGCGGTCGGTCATGTCAAACGCGTTGAATTGGAAATACGCAATGAGGTCGACGCCAGTCGGCAGCATCTCGAGTTCGCGGTCCAGGTCAAACACCACGGCAATGCGCACGCCGTCCACGTCAAACACCGGCGGCGCCCAGCGCGTATCATTGTTCTCGCCGCGCTGCAGGGCAATGCTTGCGCGCGCGGGCACCACGCGTCCGTCCTTAAGCATCATATAGTCGAGCAGGGGCTGGCCCTCAAACGAAACCGCCGCGGGCACGATGCAGATCATGTCGAGCTCCTGGATGCGTTCGGCAACGCCCGTCAGGCCCGTCAGCATATCGTGCTCAAAGTCGGCAGCGCCCACCAGGCCGCCCGGTATGGCGCCCATAAAGAGCGGGGCCGGAACGCACAGCACGCGCGCGCCACGCTCATGGGCCAGACGAGCCTGGTCCTCGATGCGGCCGCAAATGCCCTCAATATCACCCAGGCGCATATCGATCTGTGCAAGTGCGAGCTTCATGGCCCAGCCCTTTCCGTCGTAAATCGTCGTTGTCGTAGTAAAAGCGCCGGCCGCATAATGCAGCCGGCGCTCGCATGTGCATATGCTAGCTATGATACCCCGAGCGGGGGCGCGCTCCTAGAACGTCGCGGACCACAGCCCATGCAGGTTGCAGTAGGCATAGATAGTACCGGTCTTGGAGCCGCCAGCGAAAAACGTCGTGGGCTTCATGCCGGGCTTAAGGTAATGGACCTCCAGGCGGCCCTCGGCCTCAAGCGCAATCCACTCGATGTAATGCTCGGGCAGCATGGGATGCTCCGTCGAGCCCACGCGCGTGCGGATAACGTGGCCGTCGCGCTCGATCTCGACGACGGGCACGTGCTTCTCGTGCGCTGCATCCTCGGTGTTCGCGGTCAACTCCGTGCAGCCGGCAGGGGTCGCAACGTCGTCGCCAAGAGCCGCAATGAGCTTGCCATCGGAATCCTTAAAGAATTTCGCCATGATGTTCTCCTTTGCTGATGTGCCAATGTACTTGATGCTTCTTATGCCCAAAGAGCGCCAGGCCATCCATGGCATTGCAAATGAACACATAACGGACGTGTTAAGCGGTCGGGGCCGGAGCGCATCGGCGATTCCAAGCGCCCGGCTACGCATGCATCAGCACACAGGCTAGCGCCCCTCACCGCCCAGCAGCGCCAGGACATCCTCGCGTGTGAACAGCGCCGACGAGATGCCATCGCCGCCGAGCACGCTGTTGACCAGATCGCGCTTGGACTCCTGCATCTGCATAATGCGCTCCTCGATCGTGTCCTTGGCGATGAGCTTGTACACGGTCACGGTGTGCTGTTGGCCAATGCGGTGGGCGCGGTCGGTCGCCTGGTCCTGCGCCGCAACGTTCCACCACGGGTCGTAGTGAATGACCACGTCGGCAGCCGTCAAATTAAGACCCACGCCGCCCGCCTTGAGCGAAATCAAAAACACCGGCACCTCGCCCGCTTGGAACTGCGCAACCATCTTGGCGCGGCTCTCCTTGGACGATGCGCCCGTGAGCTTAAGGAAGGCAATGTCCTCCTTGGCCAGGCGCTTGCCGATGATATCGAGCATGCCCGTGAACTGGCTGAACAGCAAGATGCGATGACCACCGTCGAGCGCACCATGGACGAGCTCCATGCACGTATCGAGCTTGGCGCTTCCCGCCTTGTAGTCCGCGTAGTGCAGATGCGGGTCGCAGCAGATCTGGCGCAGCTTGGTGAGCTCGGCGAGCACCTTGAGCTTGTCCTTCTTAAACTCCCCAGCCTCGCGGTGCTGCACCTGCTGGGCGATGCGGTCCTGGTTGGCCAGGTAGAGCTTGCGCTGCTCGCCGGTAAGCTGCGCCATGACGGTGTCCTCGATCTTCTCGGGCAGATCGGCTACCACGTCTTCCTTTACGCGGCGCAGCACAAACGGGCTTACGAGCGCCTGCAGACGAGCGGCGCTGTCGCCCTCGGCATGCTCAACGGGGCTCTCAAAACGCTTGGCAAACGAGTCGCGCGTGCCCAGAAGGCCCGGCATCAAAAAGTCGAAGATGCTCCAGAGCTCGGACAGGCGGTTTTCGATGGGCGTTCCCGTTAAGGCAAAGCGCACGCCGGCCGGCAGACGCTTGGCAGCGCGGGCCACCTGGGTGAGCGGGTTTTTAATGTACTGGGCCTCGTCGAGCACCACGCGGGCAAAGTCCTGCTCGGCGTATTCGTCGATGTCGCGGCGCATGAGGTCATACGACGTCACGATCACGTTGTGCTCGGCAACACCGGCAATTTGCACGCGGCGCTGAGCCTTGGCGCCCACAATGGCACACACATTAAGCGTTGGGGCAAAGCGCTCCAACTCGGCAGTCCAGTTGTACACAAGCGACGCGGGGCATACCACGAACGTGGGTTTGGCATCCCCCGCCTCCACGCGCGCCAGAATATGCGCGATCATCTGCAGCGTTTTGCCCAGGCCCATGTCATCGGCCAAGATGCCGCCAAGGCCCAAGTGCTCGAGCGAGCCGAGCCACTGATACCCGTCGACCTGGTAGCCACGCAGCGTAGCCTTGAGCGAGGCGGGTGCCGTAAAGTCCATCTTGCCGAGCGTGTCCAGACGCTCAACGGTGCGACGAAATGCTGCGTCGCGATCGGCCTCGAGCGCGGGTGTGCGCGCAAGCATGCTATCGACAAACAGGGTACTCGATGCGGGAAGCGACACACCGTCGAGCAGGTCGACGGCATCGACACCCAAGTCCTCGGCAAGGCCAAACGCGGCGCGCGCTCCCTCATCCAGGCGCACGATGTCGCCGGACGTAAGGCGCACAAACGTCTGGTGGCGCTTATACGAGTCGAGATAGATGGCAAGGTCGGCTGCCGAAAGCCCGCTCGCGCCCAACTCGACATCGAGCAGGTTGCTCTTGACGGCCGCACGCACCGAAAGTTTGGGCGCAGGGCGGACCGAGATCTGGCGCAGGCGGTCGCTGAGCATGACCTCGCCAAGCTCGGACAGCGCAGACAGGCCCTCGGTCAGCAGGCAGAACAGGCTGGCGTCGTCGCGCTCCTCAAACGCCAGGCCGCCCTCGCGAAAATCGAAATACAGGGCCGCCGTGTCCATGACGCGAAACTCCGCCACCGCGTCGCGGGGCGGAACGCCGGGGCGTTGCTCTTCGAAGGGGCTGCCCGGGGCACCAAGGCTAAAGAGATTTGCCGACCAATCGCCGTAAAACACCGTGATCTTGCAGGTCACAAGGCCATCGTCGGCGCCAATCTCAAAATGAAAGCTCGCCTCGGGCGCCACGGCATCGAGTGCGGCGGGGGCGGTCAGGTCGGTATAGTCGCGCAAAATGGGCAGCGCCATACGGCAGAACTCACCCACCTGCTCGGCGGCAATATGGGCGGGCGTGCGGCACGGCAGCAAGCGCGACAAAAAAGGTGCGGCATGCTGAGCAAATGCAGCGTCGGTACGGCGCGCGCGGCGCGTGTCAACCAAGTAGGCGACATCGCCCGACGCAAAGCAGTACATATCGGCGGGCAGGCGCAGGTCATAGCTACCACCAGCCGCCGGCGCGATTTTGGCGGCAAGAAGTGGTGGGCGCTTAGCGGGCGCCTCGTCCTCCCCTTGCGGAGACAGCTCAACCGCCACGTCGTAGGTGCGACGCGTCGTCGTCCCCCGCGACCAGGCGGGCTCAAAGGAGATGGTCTGGCCGCGCAGCAGGTCCAGCACATATACGATGCTATGCTCGGACAGCGGCAACTGACGCTCGGCAACAAAACCGCTGCGGGCAAAGTCGTACGACGCCGAACGCGAGCTTGTGATGTCATCGAGATAGGCAACTGTCGTCACAACAAGGTTGAGCAGCTTTGTCGATGTTTCGTCAAAGGCCTCAGGTGAATGGACAAACGTGAGCTTCTTGCCATAGGAGAACGTGCCGCCGCGCACGTAGGCATCGGCCATGCCGTCGATGTCCTTGACCACGTAGGAGACCGATCCACAGCGAATGCGGAACTCGAGCGCCCAGCTAAAGCGGTCAGCGAACAGCGGATTGTAGTACGGCGCCAACGAGGGCTCCAACACCGCCTTGGGGACATCGGGATCCACACTGCTGGCGAGCTTGCGGCGCATGCTCGCCAGCTCATCCATGCGCGCGTCCGAAAGATCGGAGAGTGCCGCCATGAGGCTGGGGCTCGTGGGGATGGGCGCCGGAAAGGGAAAATTGGGGTTGACGGCCGGCGCGGCGGACGCGGCGCGCGCGGGCTGTTTCGGCTGCGCCGTAAACGTGCGAACCGGCGTGCGCAAACCTTCGACGGGCTCGGCGCCGCTGGCATCCAAATACGCCAGCGCCGTGGCAATAGCGTGCTTACACATACCGGGATAGCGGTATGCGGCGGGGCAGTCGCAGTCGTAGTCGATAACCTCGTGCTCGTCCATGTCGAGCGCCACGTGCGTCTTGTACAGGTCACCGCGCGAGCCGCGCACCGTGCCCTCGACCGTCACGTTTTTGGAGAAGCGCGAGCCGCTGTCCTCGATCGACAGCACGGCACCGTTGAGCATGAGCGAACGCCCCTTCATAAAGGTGCCGCTCAACGCCGCCTCTTTGCGAAGCGCCTGCACAAACGTCCCCTGCGCCATCACTTCCTCCAATCTCACCCGGGGTAGCTTAGATCACCGTCACGCGACCCTGGTTACCCACAATGGCCTTGGCCTCGGCCAGCAGCGGAATCGAACGGGCGTTGACCTTGGCAGGTACCTCGGCACGCAGCACGCGCCCGTCCACCTGCTCGATAAAGATCTCCACGCGGTCGCCGCCCGGGTTAGCGGCGAGCACCGTGGCCAGGCGCGCCATATTGCCCTGGCTAAAGCGGCTGTTAGGCACCATGACCTCAAACACCTTGGGCTTGTTGTTCTCCTCGTTGAGCTCGAGCGGCACGATCTCCTGCGCGATGATCTGGTCGCCGCGGTCCGAGCGCTCGAGCTTGCCCTTAATGCGCACAAAGGCATCGGACAGCTGCGCGCCGGTCTCGGGATCGACCTCGCCGTACAGGTACCCCTCGGCCTCTTTATAGGTCTTGGGGAACACGACGACGGTGGCCTCGCCTTCCATGTCCTCGAGCTGCACGATGCCCATGGGGTCACCGTTTTTGGTCACGCGCTTGGACACGCTCGAGACCATGCCGGCCCACCACAGCGCCTTGCCCTCGGGAATCTCCTGGTTGATGGTGCCGCCCGTAGGATTCTGAACTTCGTAGCCGGTATCGATCTGCGAGAACGAGAAGTCGCGCGCCTTGGCTAGTGCATACTCAAACGGGCGCAGCGGGTGGTCCGAGACATAGATGCCCAGAACCTCCTTCTCCTGGCTCAGCTTAAGGTGGCGGTCCCACTCCTGGCCGTCCGGATCGGGCACGCTCACCTCAAAGCCCGAGCCCTCAACGTCGCCAAACATGTCGAAGAACGAGGTCTGGCCGCTCGCGCGGTCCTTCTGGCGCTTTATCGCGGCGTCGATGATGTTCTCGGGGTTGTTCTTGTCCACAAAGTGCATCATCTGACGACGCGGATACCCCGTGGAGTCGAAGGCGCCTGCCTTGATCAGCGATTCGATTACGCGACGGTTGGCCTGGCTCGAGTCCACGCGCTCGACAAAGTCGTGCAGTGTCTTAAACGGACCGCCCGCCTCGCGCTCGGCGATAATCGCCTGCGCCACGCCGGTGCCCACGCCGCGGATGCCGGCCAGACCAAAGCGCACGCCCTCCTTGGTAGCCGTGAACTCGGTGCCGGACTCGTTGACATCTGGCGACAGCACGGGGATGCCGTCGTGACGGCACGCCGAGACGTAGTGCACGATCTTGTCGGTCTTGCCCGTATAGGACGTCAGAACGGCCGCCATGTACTCGTGCGGATAGTGCGCCTTGAGCCACGCCGTCTGCATAACCAGGATGGCGTAGCCGGCGGAGTGCGACTTGTTGAAGGCGTAGGATGCGAACTCGAGAACATCGTCCCAAATCTTCTGGGCGACCTCGCGCGTGTAGTTGTTCTTGATAGCGCCGTTCATCCAGTGGTCGTAGGTGGTCTCGTCCGAGCCATCCTCCCAGTGCAGCACCGTCGACGTGAGCAGCTTGATCTTCTTCTTAGCCACGGGCTTACGGATACGCGAGTCCGATTCGCCCTTGGAGAAGCCGCACATCTCGACGGAGATGAGCATAACCTGTTCCTGGTAGACCATGGTGCCGTAGGTTTCGCCCAGGATGTCGTCCAGGCGGTCGTCGTAGGAGACGGCCGGCTCCTTGCCGTTCATACGGTTGATGTAGGACGAAACCATGCCGGCGCCCAGCGGGCCCGGGCGGTACAGGGCGATCAATGCCACGACGTGCTTGTACTCGGTGGGCTTCATGTTCTTGATCGTGGCCGTCATGCCGGCGGACTCGACCTGGAAGACGCCGGCGGTATGGCCGGAGCCCATGAGCTTAAAGATCTCGGGGTCGTCAAAGGGGATCTCTTCCTCTTTGATGTCGATGCCGAAGTTCTTTTTGATGTTTGCCTTGGCCTTGGAGATAACCGTCAGCGTGCGCAGGCCCAAGAAGTCCATCTTGAGCAGGCCCATGTCGGCAACGGTATGACCTTCGTACTGGGTAATCTCGACGCCGCCCTTGGTGTCGAGCTTGGTGGGCACGTGCTCGTTGACGGGGTCGCGGCAGATCAGAACGGCGCACGCGTGCACACCCTCGCCACGGGTAAGGCCCTCGATCGAGAGCGCCGTGTCGATGATGCGGCGGGCGTCGTCGTCCTTTTTATAGGCCTCGGCAAAATCGGGGTTAAACAGATCCTCTTTGCCGGGTTGCTTTTCGAGCACCTGCTTGAGCTTGACCTTGGGGTCGCTCGAGACCATCTTGGACAGACGCTGGCCCATGTAGACCGGGTAGTCCAGGACGCGCGCAGCGTCGTTGATGGCCTGCTTGGCCTTAATGGTCGAGTAGGTGATGACGTGGGTGACCTTCTCGGGGCCGTAGAGCTGGCGAACGTGCTCCACGACCTCGAGGCGCCGCTCATCGTCGAAGTCCATATCGATATCGGGCATCTCGGTACGCTGCGGGGACAGGAACCTCTCGAACATCAGACCGTTCTCGAGCGGGTCGAACGCGGTGATGTTCATGGCGTAGGCGACGATAGCGCCGGCGGCCGAGCCACGGCCGGGGCCGACGCCGATGCCGTTGTCCTTGGCCCATTGCACGTACTCGGCAACGATCAAGAAGTAGGCGGCAAAGCCCTTGTCGCAGATGACTTTGTATTCGTACTCAAAGCGCTCTTTGATGTTGACGCCACCAATCTCGCGCGTGGCCCAGTCGTCGCCGTAGTGCTGGCGCAGGCCCTTCTCGCACTCGCGGCGGAACTGGCTCTCGTGCGTCTCGCCGGGATCGAGCAGCGGGAAGCGCGGCAGGATGATGGAGTCCCAGTCCAGCTCAACGTAGCACTTGTCGGCGATCTCGAGCGTGTTGTCGCAGGCCTCGGGGCAATACGGGAACATCGCCCGCATCTCCTCCTCGGTCTTCATGTAAAACTCCGAGCCAGTCATGCGCATGCGGTTAGGGTCGTCGACCTTGGCGTTCATACCGATGCACATGATGACGTCCTGCACGGGCGCGTCCTCGCGGCGCAGGTAGTGGAAGTCGTTGGTGGCGATGACCTTGACGCCCACCTGCTTGGCGATATCGATGAGCGTACGGTCCATCTGCTCGTCGGTCAGACCATTGTCGGTAGTGATGCCGTGTTCCTGGATCTCGATGTAAAAGTCGCCGGGTTCGAAGGTATCGCGGAAGGTCTCGGCCCACTTGATGGCGCCCTCCATGTCACCGCGGTCGATGTATTTGGGGATGATGCCCGCGATGCAGGCGCTCGTGCAGATCATGCCCTTGGCGTGGCGGCGCAGGTTGTCGAGCGTCACGCGCGGCTTATAGTAAAAGCCCTGCACGGCGGCCTCGGAGACCGTCTGCATCAGGTTGACGTATCCCTCCTGGTCCTTGGCCAGAAGGATCATGTGGTAGAGCTCGGGCTTATGGTCGCGGGCAAGCGTCTCGTCCGGCGTAAAGTAGACCTCGCAGCCAAAGATGGGCTTGATGACCAGAGGCGGCTTGAGCTCGTCGATGTTGCCCTTCTCGTCCCACATGGCCATGTCCTTCACATACTGGGCATGCTCGCGCGGGCTGGACTCGGGATCGGGCTCCACCAGCTCGTCGCGGCGGTCCTTTTCCAAGAAGGCCTTGTCGTGGCTCCAGGTTTTGTACTCGGGCGTGTTGTGGTTGACGGCGTCGCAGGCCAGCGCCAGGTCGGGTACGCCATACATGTAGCCGTGGTCGGTAATGGCCACGGCGGGCATGCCCAGCTCAACGGCACGATTGACCATATCCTGGATACGGGTTGCGCCGTCGAGCATGGAGAAAACAGTGTGATTGTGCAGATGGACGAATGCCATGTGATGAGCTCCGATGCGGGTTCGTGTTCTGACTGAACGATTTTACCCCACGGCGCGGACAGCGCCCGAACCTAGCCAAACCCACACGGGCAGTCTTTTTGGGACGTGTCTTTTTTAGCTGCTTTGACCTGATTGCTTCATTCGTCGCAAAGGGGCCGGACCGCGACCCCATGTCGCGGTCCGGCCCCTGAGGAAAGCTCAGCTCAGGTCCTCGCCGTTTGAGGCAATTACCTTGCGATACCACTCGAACGATCTTTTCTTGCTGCGCCGACGTGTGCCGTGTCCTTCGTCATCGAGGTCGACATAAATGAAACCGTAGCGCTTGCGCATCTGGCCCGTTGCGACCGAAACCAGATCGATCGGTCCCCAGCACGTGTAGCCCAGGAGGTCCACCCCGTCGATTTCGACGGCGTCCTTCATAGCCTGGATGTGCTCGCGCAGGTAATCGATACGGTATCCATCATCCACAAAGCCGTTCTGATCCGGCTCATCCGGGGCTCCGAGACCGTTCTCCACGATAAAGAGCGGCTTTTCGTACCGGTCGTATATGTCGTTCATGGTGATGCGCAGCCCTGCGGGATCGATGAATCTGCCCCATGGCTCCATCTTGAGGTAAGGGTTGGGGGCACTCTTGAGTAGATTGGAGTCGAACTGCCCCTCGGTGTTTGCCTGCGCCACGCGCGTCGAGTAGTAAGAGAAGCCCACGAAGTCCACCGGATTCTGCGCAAGGACCTCCTCATCGCCCTCCGCCCAAGGAATCGCGAACCCTTGACGCTCATACTCCGTGAGCATGTAGCACGGATAGTGGCCGCGCACCTGCACGTCGGTGAACATGTAGTGCTTGCGATTCTCGTCCTGAGCCGTTTTAACGTCGGCAGGGTTGCAGGTAGCAGGATAGAAAATACCCGCATTGAGCATGCAGCCGATTTGCGCACCAGGGATGATCTCATGGCAGGCGCGCACCGCGCAAGCACTCGCCACGAGCACGTGATGCACCGCGTTATGAACGGAGACGTAGCGGTCCTCCCCCTCATCAAACACGATGCCTGCCGCCATGAAGCACGCAGAGGTCATGATGTTGATCTCGTTGAACGTGAGCCAAGAGCGCACTTGATTGCGGTAACGTGCGAACACAGTGCGAGCGAAGCGCTCAAACATGCCCACGAGAGCGCGGTTGCGCCAACCGCCGTATGCCGTAACAAGATGCATGGGCACGTCATAGTGGTTGAGCGTCACCACCGGCTCGATGCCCTGTTCGAGGCAGGTGCGAAACACATCCTCATAGAACGCGAGGCCCTGCTCGTTGGGTTCGGAGTCATCCCCGTTGGGGAATATACGGCTCCATGCGATGGAGAGGCGCAGAGCCTTGAAGCCCATCTCGCCGAAGAGCGCGATGTCCTCGCGGTAATGATGATAGAAATCGATGGCCTGTTGGGCCGGGTAGTAATGGTCGGACAGCGGCTCGAGCGGAACGTCGTCACCCCTGATGACGGCGAGACGGTCCCGCCCGTACGGCAGAAGATCCGCGTTGGCGAGCCCCCGCCCGCCCTCGTCCCAGGCACCCTCACACTGGTTGGCGGAAAGCGCGCCGCCCCAGAGGAAATCAGAACGCAATGGCATGGGAGTCCTCCTTATCTTGCTTTTAGTGCGAACGGGCACCACCATGCAGCGGTGCCCGTCCGGGTTCATGGGGCCCCAGTTCCGAGAAGAGACTCGTTGCGCTAAGGCACCCTTCTAGATGCAGCGCTTAAGCCTCAAGGGCCTCCTCGGCTTCCTTCTCGCCCGATTCGCGATTGTCGAAGCCAAAGACCATGCAGAGGGCGAATGTCACCGCAAAGCCAATCGCGCAGCTGATGGCGCCCGGAATGATGTCCTGGCTGAACTTGATGACGTTCATCCACGGGAAGCCGACTCCCGAGAAGACGAAGATGCGCGCGTTGAGCAGACCGCATGCAAGGCCGCCGGCCGCGCCGCCGATCATCGACCAAGCGAGCGCCTTCTTATCGCGCAAGAGGATGCCGTAAATGATGGGCTCGGATACGCGGCCGAGCGCATAGGTAGCGAAGGTAGTCCAACCGAGCTGACGGTTAGCCTTGCCCTTTGCACGGATGCCGTAGGCGAGCGCGACCGCAAGCGTCACGTAAACAACCACCGTCGTACCCGGAGTGCACACGGCGTCATAGCCCACCTCAAGCCAGCCGGGCATCATAGCGGTGAGAATCGGCACATGCATGCCGGTAGCGATCACGAGGTTCCACGTCGCACCGACCACCAGACCGCACAGCGGACCGGCGTTCGCGCCGAGCCAGATGATGATATCGGCGATGATGCCCATAATGAAGGAGACGGCGGGGCCGAAGACGCAGAGTGCAAGCGGCAGCATGATGAGCATGGTCCCCACTGGAATCACGAGGATGCACAGCATGTCAGGGCAATGCTTCTTGATAAGCCCCTCTACGTAGGACTGAATCCACACGATAAGGATGATGGGAAGCACCGACTGTGTGTAATTCACCAGCGTCATGGGGATGCCGTAGACGTCGAACGGAGCGCCCTCCTCGACGATAGCGAGCATGCTCGGATGAATCATAATAGCAGCCGTCATGAGCGCGAGCACAGGACTCGTCTGGAACTTCTTGGCCGCCGCATAGGCACCGAAGATCGGCAGGAAGTAATATGCCGCGTCTCCCACCAAGGTGAAGAGCCGGTACATGCTGCCCTCCGCGGCTAGAAGGCCCGCGCCTTCCGGACCAAGCAAAATGGTGAACATGCGGAAGATACCCGCGATGCAGAACACGGGCAGAATGGGAGCGATAGAGCCGCTCACCGCATCGAGAATCAGATTGCCGATGCGCTTCGGAGCGAACCGCTCCTTCCAGGGAAGCCTCTCTGCTGCGTCCAGATCTTCATCAATCGCCGTCTGGACTTCAAAGCCGCCTTCCCTGCATACCGCGCCGTAGACCTTGTCGACGGTCGGCCCGATTACGAGCTGCACCTGGCCGCCAGCGTGCACCACGCTAATCACTTCGGGAATCGCATTGAGCTTGGCGTCATCTGCAAGCCCCTCGTCCTTAAGAACGAGGCGCAGACGCGTCATGCAATGCGTCGCGCTTGAAACATTCGCCTTGCCGCCCACCTCTTCGATGATTCTTTGGGCGAGTTTTTGATAGTTAGTCATCATTCCTCCTTTTACGCCACGAATCGTCGTGGCACGAGATGGTTCTCGTACTTTCGGAGGTCATGCCCTGCCCTAACACAGGTTACAATCCTTCTGGCCTGGGTTGTCAGCGTCCGGCTGTGCCGGATTCCGCCTTCGTACAGATACGGTTGACATGGAGCATGAAGTAAAGCTTCTCCTCGTCGGTGAGCTCCGTATGCCATTCCCGCTTCATATAGGTACAGATGTGGTCGATGCATTGCGCAAGCTCGGGAAACTCCTCGCGCGAATTCGCATAAAGCGGCAAATTGGCGCTGCTGAGGCTATCGTTACCCTTGATACGCTTGAACAGATACTGCACGTGTGTCGCAAACCGTGAGAACTCAAAAGACTCCCGATCGATGATGGTACGGAAATCGTACTCGACGATATCAGTGACATCGTTGAGCAGGCGCTCAAACGATTGGGCGCGATCGCTTGCCACAGTAACCTCTGCCCCAGTCTTTGCATTGACCAGATTCATGGCGATGCTTGCCACCTCTTCGCGCGGCAGCTCGACGCCCAACTCCTGCCGCACGCGCGCGGTAATGTAGCGGCCGATTTTGTATTCCAGCGGATAAAGCTGCTGCACATCATAGGTAAGGGGCATATCAAAACGAATGCCCTTCCTCTGCCGCGCAATCGCAAAGGCGATATGGTCGGCCATGATGAGCACGGCGTTGGGACTGAGTTCGTAAGGCAGCTCGTTCTCTACAATATCCATGATCTTTGCCGTAAACAGCACCACATCGGCAGGAAGATCCTGCATGATACGCTGCCCCTCGGCATCGATGCTATAGAACGTGCGCTCGATATGGTCCATCGCGAGCTCCCGGGGGAAGTCACCACCGAAGCCGACACCCTTGCCGAGCGCCACGACCTCGCGACCGCGACTATCTCGACAAATCACGGCGTTATTGTTGAGCTTTCTGATCGCCAGCATATCGATGCACCTCCTCTCTTGATGATAGGGCACTCATTCGGAGCTGAACAAAAAGGGCATGACCTCGGCAGAAAGCAGCACCCTACTTGCCTACGGTCATGCCCTAAAGTGACACCCGAATATATGTGCAATTGAATAACGAACGGAATCCGGATGGCCATGCTCCCCAAAGGGATAACAACCCATCACATGTATTTATAGGCCCACCCGAGATGAACGTCAAGTGTAAATTTGCGTAATCCGCACCCTTGATTGGCAACTTCATCCGCGTAATCCGCACCCCCGACTGATTCTGAGTTGCGGTGAAATAGTTCCTGCTGGAGCCAGCTGGGCCGTAAAACAGGAACTATTTCACCGCAAGTTATGGGGAGACTGGGCGTGCGGACGGCCCTGGTGAGCTAGAGGTTGTAGGTGACCACCTGGGACTCGGCGGGGTTGGAGGGATCGGACTGCTCCACGCGGACGAACTTGACCGTCACCGTCTTAAAGCCCGCCTTGTGCAGAACATCCGAATAGACGCGCGCCTGGATTTAAAGAAACAACGGCGGTAATTGCTATCGCGATTGCGCCAATAACACCGAGCGCTATCTGAATGGGATATAACCCCAACACATATCCAAATATGGAGAAAAACATTGCAGAAAAGAGAGCCCTTACCAGAGACGCGACGGAAAGGATCGTCGCGCGGAGATCGTCCGCTATCGCGTCTTGGATTAAGTTTTCCGAAGTGATGTACACCACTTCTGGGAGAAAACAAAGCACCATGCTAAGGCCAAACAAACACAGCGGATTTGAAGCGAACCACGGAAGAATCATGAAAAGACCGGCCTCGATTAGCATCGAGCCGAGCATGGTATTTCTTTTCCCGAAACGCGATGAGAAGAAATCTGCTGCAATGTAGGCCGTCGCATTTACTGCATAGGATGCACCGAAAAAGATTCCTATTATGGAGACGGGAGCATCAAATGCGTCGAATACCAACTGATTCAAGTTGTAATAACTCCCATAGAATCCATCGAGCATGCTTGTGCCGATTAGAAGAAGCAACACCGCAAAAGCGGATTCTCCAATGCTCCAGGTTTCGCGTCTGAAGATCTTGGCTACGTCAAACCTTTCCTCCCCAGAGTTTTTGGAATGGGTCGTTTCCATCCTCTCAATGGGATACAGAAGGAAAAGCTGCAGGAGATAGAAAACGGAAACGCATACGTAGAGGGCACTCCAAGATACTTGGGCAATGAATGATCCAAGTACGATTGCCACTCCCGTCGCGATTGATTGCGCGGCAAGCAGCCGAGCGTTGATGGTGAGGAAGCGCTCTCCTTGACCGGCATTTCGGGCAATTTCATATAAAAGTGCTTGTTCGGATCCCGATTGAAGGGAGTAGGCGAGTGCCTCGACAAGGGAAAGCGCGACGAGAAAGGGGCCTGAGAGCAACAGCATGCCAGCCGTATGGAAGAAAAGAAGCAGAACGCCCACTTGAATCGAGAACTTCTTTCCAAAGAAATCGCCTACCAGCCCTGTTGGCAGCTCGAGGACGACCGTTGCAATGTTGTACAGGGCTTGATAAAGCGCGATTTCCGTGACAGACATTCCTTTATCCGCAAGGAAAAGTAGAAACACTCCCCGATTTAAAACAAATCCCGCGAGAACGAAAAAGGCGGAATAGATGTGCAGTTGCGTAGCGGCATTCTTATTCATTTGGCACTTCCAACAACATTTTTTGTCGGGCTGTTCGCTACTGACTCAAAACCCGAAGCGTTCACGGTTTCCGATGAAGAGTCACCTTACCTTTTGCGGTATGGGCGCTTCTCGTACTTATAGCCGTTGAGCTTGTTGCGGCTGGGACACTTGCCCGTGGCGTTCTCGATATCCTGCATGATGGACCCCGCCAGAGCGTCAAAAAGCTCCTCCGGCGTCACCTCAAGCGTTTTGGTGAGCTGCATGATAGCTCCTTATTCGTTTGAACCGTTCGGGCTATTGTACCGTCCCAGACTCTCCCATGCGTTGCGGTGCTATTTGGACGATTGAGGGCTTTATTCCGGGGCGGCCGTGTGGGTTTGCCCAAAGTAGCTAAAAGAGCCCCGTCCAAAAAGACTGCGGTGGAATCGATAGGGATTCCACCGCAGGTTGTTGAGGGTTAGAGGTTGTAGGTGACCACCTGGGGCTCGCAGGGGTTGGCGGGATCGGCCTGCTCCACGCGGACGAACTTGACGGTCACGGCCTCAAAGCCCGCCTTGTGCAGAACATCAGCGTAAACGCGCGCCTGCAGGGCGTGCTTCTCCTGCAGCTGTTCCGGCGTCTCGTCCGGTGTGCCGCCCGTCTTGTAGTCGATGACCAGCGCGCGTGACGAATCCGCCGGGTTCGTCGTCAAAGCGTCGATGGCGCCCTCGGCATATGCACCGTAGCGAGCGATGTCCTCGTCCTCGCAGCCCAGCGAAAAGAACGGCACCTCGGCGCGAACGCACGGCCAGGCAAGCAGCTCGGCACGGACCGCCGACTTGAGCCAGCGGTCCAGGGCAACGTCGAAGCGCTCGCGCTGCTCCGGCGTCAGGCGCCACAGACGCGCCAGCGCATCGGCACGCGCGGCGGGCAGCTCATCGGCACCCATCTCGATCAGCCACTGGCAGGCGGCATGGAACGCCGAGCCCAGCGCCATGGGGTTGCCGGCGGGCTCAACGGCGGCCGCGCCTGCATCGGCCATCTCCGAGCCATCCGACTCCGCATCATCGCCGGCCTCGTCCATGGGCACGCGTGCCTCGGCGGCACGGTCCTCGGCCTCGGCATGCAGCGCCGCGGCAATTGACGAGTAGCTGTACGAATCGCGCGCCGGATACGGGCAGGTGCCCATGCGCATGCCCACCGCCTGGGGATACACGAGCTCAAACGCATCGGGCTCGGGGTCGGCAGGACCGGGAACGGCGGCGCGGGCATCTGCACCGGCACCCTCCAGCTCCGCATCGCCGCGGACAAGCCTGCCCTCGGCATCCAGTGAAGCGTTGGCCTCAAACGCCTGCTCGCCAAACGTAAAGTCCGCCAGCGAGATAAGCTCGTAGTCGCCCGGCTTGGAGTTGTCGAACACCAGGCGGTCGGCATCGAGCTGTGGCATGTCCAGGCCGTCCGTCGGCAGAATACGACGAAGCACGTCATAGGTCAGATCGGTCTCGACGTCGAAGGTCGGCGCGCACACCTTGCCACGGCTCACGCCGGCATCCATCGCCAGAATGACCAGCTCACGCGCTCGCGTCATGGCGACATAGAGCAAACGAGCCCGCTCCTCGAGCGAAAGCTGCAGGTCGTCGTTGCGCAGGCGAGCAAATGCCTCGGCGGGAGAACCCGTCGCGCAGACATCCTCCATGAGCTCTGGCGGCAACCACAGTGACGTGCCCTTGCCCTTAAACGCGTGTTCAAACTGCTTTTTGACGTCATCGCCCTTCACGAAGGTCCCATCGGCAAGCTTAACGCCATCAAAACGAGCCGGCAGCGCCACGACTTGCGCTCCGCCCTCGACACGCCCCATCTGAGCCGCACCGGACGATTTGCGCACACCAAAACACTCGGACACCGCGACGACCGGATACTCCAGACCCTTGGACGCGTGCACGGTCATGATGCGTACCGCGCCGTCACCCTCCTCGTTGAGCGCGCCCGGCGCCTCCTTGCCCACCAGGAAGCGGTCGAAGGCCAGCGCGATGGAACGCGGCGAGTTACCGAACTCGGCCTCAGCCTCAGCCACGGCATCGAGCGCCTTGAGCACGTTGGCGGCAATGGCCTTGCCCTCGGGACCACGCTGCGCCAGACGCACAAACCAGCCAGAGGCGTTGACCACGTCGCACGCGATGGAGGCGAACGAATCGCGACCCACGCGACGAAGCGCATGGCGCAGCACCTCGCGGGCACGCGTCACGAGCGGCAGGTTCTGCAAACCCGGCACATCGGAATCGCTCATGATGCCCATATCGATATTGCGGCGCGAGGTCTCCCCCGTCTGATTGTCGAGCCTGGTCGCCAGCGCCAGGAACTCCTGGGCGCCGAGTGCAAACATTGGCGAGGCCAGCAACGGCATAAGACCCTGCGCCGTATCGGCCGGATTGGCAAGCGCGCAGACTAGGGCGCGTACCGCCTGCACCTCGGCAGCCTGCGCAAAGACCGAGCCGCCTGCGATCACGCAGTCGAGCCCTTGGTCGCGGAAGGCCTGCGCATAGATATCGGCGTTGGTCATGCGACCCAGCAGCAGCACCATGCCGCCCTGGGGCTGGCCGGCATCGGCAAGCGCGCGGAATCGCTCGGCGATCGCACGGGCCTTGGCCTGCGTGCGCTCCTGCGTACTGCCGCCGGCAACAAAGAGGGCCTGACGACGCGAGACGTCTGCCACCAGCGTGTCCTTGCGGCTGTCGCTCGCCTCAAGATCCAAAAAGCCCTGCATCAGGCCACCGTCATCGCCGTCGAAGACGCGTGCCACGTAACGCAGCACCTCGTCATGGCTGCGGAAGTTGCGCACGAGTTTGACGAGCTCGCCGGCGGGGACATCCGGCGCGGCGACCGTCTCGGACGCCGCCGTCGATCCCACTTTGCGCTCCTGGCGACGGAACACCTCGACCTCCGCCCCGCGGAAGCGGTAGATCGACTGCTGTGCATCGCCTACGGTGCACAGCGCGCGCTCCCCCGCACCCGTCAGGTAACGGATCAGGTCGACCTGCATCTGGTCGGTATCCTGGAACTCGTCGATCATGACCATCTTAAAGCGGCCCTCGTATGCCGCTCGAATGGCCGGGTAGTCGCGCAGCGCCTCGTAGGCCATGCGGAGCAGGTCGTTGTTGTCGAGGGCAGACTGGCCGGCCTTGAGCGCGCGGTACTCAGCCTCCACGGAACGGGCCAAGCCCACCAGTGCATCGAGCGCGGGGCCACCGCAGGCAAGCACGATATTGATAAACGCATCGGCGGCCTCGGCCTTGAGCAGTTCGACCTGCTCCTTGGGGAATGCCTTGCTCGCGCGCGGCATGGTGCACGACATCATGAGTCGCGCCGCATCGGCCATGGTCTTGCCGCTCGCCTCGAACGCGTCGATGGCATCGAGTGCCACCTGCGCCTTCTCGGTCGCGGCCTTGCTTGCGCCCAGCGCCGCGCGATAGGCATCGGCGAGTGCCGAGGTATCGGCCTGGCCGCGCGCCATGCGCACATCGTCCATACCGCCCGGCAACTGACTCGACAGCTCCAGCAGGTCGCGCACCAGACCCTTGATGGTCGTGCCGGCGCCAAAGGGACCGCCCTCGCCCGCCATGGGATACCAGGCGTAGAGGGCCTTGAGCGATGCCGCGAGCTCGGGGGCGGCATCGGGTGCCGTCGCGCGACCCAGCACATGCTCAACAGCCTGGTCCATAAGCTCGTCGGTATCGGTGAGCACCGTGAACTCGGGATCGATGCCCAGCTCCAACGCGTGTGCGCGCAGGATGCGCGAGCACATGCCGTGAATGGTCGAGATCCACGCATCGTCGACGGTCAGGGCCTCCTCGTCCATGCCCTCGTCGATGAGTGCGCGACGCACGCGGTCACGGATCTCGGCCGCGGCATCTTTGGTAAAGGTAATGGCGAGCACCTGGTCAAGATGCTCGACGAACGGACCGGATTCGGGCGAGAGCGCGTAGACGATACGGCGCGTGAGGGTAAAGGTCTTGCCCGAACCGGCGCCCGCCGAGACAAACAGCGGACGGTCGAGCGTTTTGACAATCTGCAGCTGTTGCGGCATCAAAGTCGAAAGATCCATGGTCTACACGTCCCTCCTTACAAACGTTCCTTCGTGGTTATACGGGCAGCGCGCATGCGCGGCCTGAGCCGACGTCGGATCAACGGCGGCAACGTTGCCCGCCTCGAGCTCGCGTAGGCGCTCGGCGATGCCGGCCTCCACGCGATCGAGCAGGGCGTCGAAGTCCATACTGCCGCCTTCGCCCGGAAAGCCCTTCTTAAGGCCCGGGATGCGACCGTCACCGCGCTCTTCCTCGAGCAGCTCGGCGCTCGCGGCACCGCGCAACGCCGGCTTGCCGCCCTTGGTCGAAAAGTAGAGCGCCGCGCGGGTGTCCAAATCCAGCGCCCGGCGCATGGCCTGGGCGTAGATGAGCGTTTGGGTATGTGGCGGCAACCAGCGCGGATCGTCGATGGGCGCCGTGCCCGATTCCTCGTCGCGCACCGTGGGGTCGGCGAGCTTAAACTCCTCAACGCCCGTGCGGTGCTTGTAGTCGATCACCACGGCACGATTCTCGGCGTCCACGTCCACGCGGTCGATGCGCCCGCCAAGCGGCCAACCGGCATACTCGACCTTGAGCTCGTTGAAGGCGAACTCCAGGTAGCGCGGGGCAAAGGGGGCAAGTGCCTCGGACTCGTAGGCAAGCACGCTCTCCAGCTGCGGCAAGATCTCTGCCACCTGGCGCTCCTCCACCGCAGAGAGCGGCACGAGCGGGCCCTCCGTGCCTCGCTTGCCGGCATGCTCGGCCAACGTCTCGTCAAAGACCTCGCGCAACAGCTCCTGAGCGCGCGGCAGGTTCTCGGGCGTCACGCGTTCCATGCCCTCCTGGGGCAGGCGGGCGTGCAGGTGCTCCAGCACATCGTGGACAAAGTTGCCCTTCTCCATATTTCCAAAGCCCGCGTCGATGGACTGGGGCTTCACGCGATACGACACGAACCAGCATAGCGGGCAGGTCGAATAAGCCTCGATCTGTGAGGCAGACGTCAGGCGCGGCACGAGCGGTGCATCCTCGCCCGCGCCATCGCGGCGACGCAGGACCAGGTACGGCACAGCCGCCTCACTCAAATGTTGAGGAGCCTCGCACGCGACGCGCTTGCACTCGATGCCCTCACCGGCCGCTGGATCAAAATCGGCGACGATACCGCCCTCGCCCACGCACGAAACCCTGGCGGCGCCAGTGGCCTCGGCGTGCGCTCGAAGCTCGGTCCACGCGGCCGCCGGATAGCACTCGCGCGCCTGGCGATCGTGCGTCACGCGGGCAAGCGCAACCGGGCCGCGCGCAGCCTGCATCGCGCGGCCAAAGCGCACGCGCAACAAGGCGGCAGGCTCAAGCGTCACACCGCTGCGATCTAACTCTGCCGTCAGCGTGGCCAGCGGGCCCTCTTCATGTGAGAGCGGATAACTGTCCAGGTCGACATCGGCAAACAGCACCGCATCGCAGCTGTCGGGGCGCAGGGCTGCCGCATCGGCAAGCGACGCAAAGCGCACCTGGGCGCGCGGCGCGCGGTCAACCTCGTAGGTCTCGTAATCGTATGCGGTGCTGCGCTTGTCCACCTTGGTACGAACGTCGTCGAGCACGGGCACGGTCGCCGCCTGTGACACGTCGAGCGCGCGGGCGTCGTTCATCAGGATGTCGATGGCATGGCGCAGCAGGGCCGTCTCTGCCTGGCGACGAGCCTGACCGTCAAGGCCTCCAAGGGCGCGATCGGGCAGCGCCTCGGCAACGGCAAGCATGGCCTTGAGCGCCGTCACGGGTTTGTCGCGCCACAGCGCCTGAAACACGTCCGAGACCACGCACGGCACGTTCTTAAACCAGTTTTCTTCGCTGGCAGCCTTGCGCGTGCCCCTGACCTGGCCCTGCACGCTCTGTAGTAGGCTCTTGACGGCCGTGGTGGTCTTGCCGCGCGACAGGCGCATGTTCTTGTCGAAGGTGCGCGCGCTGGCGGCATCGGCACCCGAAAGCGGACTGTAAATCCAGTCGGTAAGCTCCGGCGCGGGCCACCACTCGGTCTTGGAGGCGGCGCCCTCGTCGGCGGCCTTCATGCGCTCGATCAGATTGGCGAGCGCCGAGAACTGCCTGCCCGCGATGGATTGGGAAAACGCCGTGAACTCGGTTGTCTCAGCAGCAATATGACGCGCCGCCAAACGGGCGGCGAGTTCGCCGAACAGCTGGGGAGCCCGGGCAGACACCACGAGCACGCGCACGGGGTCCGCGGACGCCGCGACACCGCCGTCGACCGCGGCGTCCTCACACATTTTTACCAGCTCATCGACTGCATCCACATAGGCGTGGGCGCGGGCGTGAGGGCCGGCAACCTCTACAAAGGTAGGCTGAGCGGCGGACTTGGAGGCAGTCTGGGGCGCGGCGGCACCCTCCCCCAACGGCGCGGCCTCAAACAGCACGCCACGGGCATCAAAGTCCGCGGCAAGCTCCTCACGCATCGCCGCCTGCTCACAGGCAAGCAGCACGACAACCTCTCCCCCGTTGTTTGCCACGGCGGACAGCAGCCCGAGCAGGCTATACGTAAATGACGTGACACCGCGCACACATACCGCGCGGGCGCACGCCGGAAGATTGTCGGCCAGCACCTCGGCCATAAGGTCAGCCGCCTCGCAGGGCTCGACCATGTCTCGACAGTCCAAGCCGCTCGCATAGGCACTCAACAGCTCGAACACGCGAGCCTCGGCGTCGCTCTTGGGATCGGGCCGGCAAACGTCGCCGCAGCAGCGCTCGGCACCCGTTCCCGCTACGCCCGGCAGCACATCGCGGGCCATGCGCGCGAGCATGCGCACCGTGCCCTGACTGCGCGAAAGCGGCTGCAGGTCGGCATCGCCGCGACGGACGACCATGTCCGAGAACAGCATCTGGCGCTGCATGTTGTCGACGAAGCTGCGGCCATCGCCCATAAGCTCCCACAGCGAACGAAGCCACGACGCGGGGGTTTTGTAGTCAACGCCCAGCGAGGCGCCAGCAACCGCAGCATCGTGGCGGCACAGATCGAGCTCGGCAAACGAGGGCGCCAGCAAAACGGCACGCCCGTGGCGGGCAACCAAGTCGGCGAGCAACGACGCCTCGACATCGCTCAAGTTCGTACCGGTATTGGTGGTATAGATTCGAACAGGCATGGTCCTCCACTCAAACCGTTCGCAATAATCAATGTATTCATTCTACCCGCCCACGCAGACAGATTTGCCCCACGCCAACAGATTTGATTCCTCCGCCCCCAAGGGATCAAAAAAACCGCCCCCGAAGGGACGGTTCTGCGCAATTCGATTTTGCCGCTGGCCTACTCGCCATCCTCCAGTTTGATGAGGATCTTGCGATAGCCACCGTACTCGCCATTAAGCGCCTTGGACACGCGGCTCACCGTGGTGGACGAAGCGCCGGTGCGGGCCTGAACCTCAACATAGGGCTCGCCCTCATCCAGATAACGAGCGACCTGCAGGCGCTGAGAAAGATCGCAGATCTCACGCGGTGTGCAGATATCGGTTAAAAACGCCTGAATATCGTTCTCGTCGTCCAAAAGACTAAATGCGTGGACCAGCTGCTTGACATCAGGCTTGTCAAACATGTTCTCGATATTCATCGATCACCGCCAAACCCGCCAAAAGGCATCGAAGTTGATACTGACATCGGGCATCGTTCGCCCGTTCTATGCAATAAAACAATGCATGGGGCATTTGCCCGTAGCAGTGTAGCACACCACTAAACTAAAGCGATAGGACCCTCTGTCAGCGGCACGTTTTTCAGGACGAACGCCGTTTTGAAACCGAATGCGCACGTAAGCTCCACGAGCATTTGAGACAATGGGCGCCCAAACACCGCGGCGCGCCCGCGCAACCATCCAAGTCACCGCCGCAAGCCGCTTCACGCGACGCCGGCAACCCCAGCGCAAGAAAGGATTCACGCCATGCGCTTTATGCTTAACTGGCTCTTTACCTCGATCGCCATCGCAGTCGCCACGTTCCTCGTCCCCGGTATTCAGCCCTTCGGCTTTGCCGAGGCCTGGGTCTGCTTTGCCTTTGTGGGACTGTTCCTCAACATCGTCGATTCGTTCGTCAAACCGTTCCTCACGGTCATCTCGCTGCCGCTCACGATCATTACGCTCGGCATTTTCCAGCTCGTGCTCAACAGCTTTATGCTGGAGCTCGCCAGCTACCTGTCGGTCAACCTGTTGGGCGTCGGCATCTCCATCGCCGGCTTTGGATCGGCCTTTATGGGCAGCATCCTAGTGTCCATCATGCGCAGCATCCTCGATAGTATTGCCGAAGAGTAGAACGACCCGACACACAAACGTATCGGACCAAATCAAAGGCCGTCCATCGCAAAATGGGCGGCCTTTGATTTGTCAAGTCTCAGAGGGCAAGAAAAACTACCATTTCCGCCCCGTCCCCAAATGACAGATGGGCTAGATGACGTAGTCGTAGCCTTCGTTGGGGGCGACGAGCTGGTCGAGCGTCACGCCATCGAGGTAATCGTTGATGAGCTTGTCCAGGTTCTTCCACACGTCGAGCGTGGGACACTCATCAGATCGCGAGCAGCCCTTACAGTCGCCATCCAGGCAGGCGACCGGCGCCAGACTGCCCTCGGTCAGGCGCAAGATCTCTCCCACCGTGTACTGCTCGGGCGGGCGCGTGAGCACATAGCCGCCGCCCTTGCCGCGCATGCCCGAGAGCATATTGGCGCGCACGAGCGTAGCCAAGATGTTCTCGAGATATTTCTCGGAAATCGCCTGTCGCGCCGCAATCTCTTTAAGCGGGATACGGCCTGTCGCCTGGTGCTCGGCCAGGTCAACCATAACGCGCAGGGCGTACCTGCCCTTAGTAGAAACCAACATATTGAGTGCTGCCTTTCGGTCTTTTAGTCCGCTGAAATTCTAGCCGAAAAAATGGCTTTGGAAATACCCGTTCCGGTCAAGATGGTTAATCAACTTGAAATAATCTCCTATTTCCTATTGCATTACTAGGCTTTAGTGTCTAGTATGCTTCCCAACAGCTAAACGAACAACCTATAAGGTTTATGGGTTTATCTGCTAGACACATCATAACACCGCACGGTAACCAGTAACTTGAACACTTTGGAGGTTCACCATGAGCAAGGTTTACACGTCCATCGATCAGCTTATCGGCCACACCCCGCTTCTGGAGCTCACCCACTTTGAGGCCGATGAGGACCTCAAGGCTCGCGTGCTCGTCAAACTGGAATATTTCAACCCCGCCGGGTCCGTTAAAGACCGCGTCGCCAAGAACATGATTGACGAGGCCGAGAAGGCCGGCAAGCTCGTGCGCGGCGGCGACTACACCATCATCGAGCCCACGAGTGGCAACACCGGTGTCGGCATCGCCTCGGTGGCGGCGGCCCGCGGCTACAAGGTGATCATCACCATGCCCGAGACCATGTCCGTCGAGCGCCGCAAGCTGATGCAGGCATACGGTGCGCAGCTCGTGCTCACCGACGGCTCCAAGGGCATGAAGGGCGCTATCGCCAAGGCCGAGGAGCTGCAGAAGGAGACTCCCAACAGCATCATCGCCGGCCAGTTCGTGAACCCCGCGAACCCGGCCATTCACAAGGCCACGACCGGCCCCGAGATCTGGGACGACACCGACGGCCGGGTCGACATCTTCGTCGCCGGCGTTGGCACCGGTGGTACCGTGACCGGCGTGGGCGAGTTCCTCAAGGAGCAGAACCCCGAGATTAAGGTCGTCGCTGTCGAGCCCGCCACCTCCCCGGTGCTCTCCAAGGGCCAGGCCGGCCCGCACAAGATCCAGGGTATCGGCGCCGGCTTTGTGCCCGACGTCCTCGATACCCAGGTCTACGACGAGATCATTCCCGTCGAGAACGAGGACGCCTTTGCGACCGGCCGCGCCGTGGGCCACAAGGAGGGCGTGCTCGTGGGCATTTCGTCCGGTGCCGCCGTGTGGGCCGCACTGCAGCTGGCCAAGCGCCCTGAGAACGAGGGCAAGACCATCGTGGCCCTGCTTGCCGACACCGGCGAGCGCTACCTGTCCACGGCACTGTTCCAGGACTAAGGGCCCGTCACTTGTCGATGAGCCCAAGGCACGCCGGTCTCCCCTCTCTTCTGGCAGCCTGGGCTCATCCCGGCAGGGTGTCCCACAGGACGCCTGAACTTGCTACAATGTCTGCGGCGCGGAACCAGCCTCCCGCGCCGCCTTTCTTTTTTGGCCACATGCCACCAAGGAGAACCTCCCCATGCACAACAAGCGCGTGCTCGTCGCCATGAGCGGCGGCGTCGATTCCAGCGTGACCGCGTACCTGCTCAAAAGCCAGGGTTATGAATGCGTCGGCGCCACCATGCGCCTCACCTGCCCCGCACCCGACCCCGCCACGGGCATGAGTAAAGTCGACCGCGACATCGCCGACGCGAAGGCAGTTTCCGAGCGCATCGGGATCCCCCATCACGTGCTCGACCTGCAGCAGACGTTCGACCACAGCGTTATCGAGCGCTTTGTGAACGCCTACCAGGAAGGGCTGACGCCCAATCCGTGCATTATCTGCAATCGCCACATTAAGTTTGGCGCGCTGCTCGATGCGGCGCTGGACATGGGCTGCGACTTCATCGCAACGGGACATTACGCCAAAACAAGCCAGGCGGCAGACGGCACCTGGCAGCTACATCGCGGCGAAGATCCCAAAAAGGACCAAAGCTATTTTTTGTATTCGCTTACGCAGGAGCGCCTGGCACGCACGATCTTTCCGCTGGCAGGCCTAGACAAAGAGCGCGACGTGCGCCGCATAGCCGCCGAGCAGGGCTTTGCCAACGCCCAGAAGGCCGAAAGCGAGGACATCTGCTTTATTCCAGACGGTGACTACGCGGGCTATATCGAGCGCCGCTGCGGACATCCCGCTGCACCGGGCGACATCGTGTGGCGCGACGGCAGTGTGGTCGGGCGCCACAACGGCGCGCTGCGCTACACCATCGGCCAGCGCAAGGGCCTGGGCGTCGCGATGGCGCATCCCGTGTATGTGACGGGCATCGACGCCGCCAACAACACCGTGCATCTGGGCGAGGCCGAGAACCTGACCGCCGCTGCCCTCACGGCCGATGAGTGGATCTGGAGTGCGCCGGACGCACGCATGGAGGCGGAGCTCGACGCCGGCGGCATTCGCGTGGGCGCCAAATACCGCTACCGTCAAAAAGACCAGGCGGCGACCCTTACGCGCGGCGAAGACGGGCAGATATTGCTGACCTTTGACGAGCCGCAGCGCGCCATCGCCCCCGGCCAGGCCGTTGTAGTCTATCGCGGCGACATCGTCCTGGGCGGCGGTACCGTGACTGCCGCGCTTAAGTAGCCGGAACCCCACCACCCTAAGTTGCGATGAAATAGGGACTGTTTAAGCGTTTCAAGCCGCTAAACAGTCCCTATTTCACCGCAACTATGTTAAGTATTATGATGTTTGTGCTTGCAGTATTTAACAATTAGAATACTTAACGAGGTGATGCGGTAGATGAGTACTTCCAACTATATATCCATGGGTGACGCAGCGCGTCTGCTGGGCGTTACGAAGGCCCGCATATCGCAACTGGCTGCATCGGGAACGCTCGCGTGCGATATCGTCGGTGGGCGGAAAATGGTTGAGTACGATTCCGCGATTGGCTATCAAAAGGTCCGTAAGCGCGGGCGCCGTCCCGCAGCTGACGTAGGGCGCAAGTTCACGTTGATGTCAGCCGAGCACGAGGTCGCGCATGTCTCGTTTGATCCAACGCGCGAGTTTTCCTTTGAAATTGCCGACATACTCGATGCACTAAGGATGCCGTTTGGCACGTGCTCGAGTTCTTCTCCAACGGTAAATAAACGAGCACTCAACACGTGGTGGAGTCACCGGTCGGTGCCCGACGTCCGCCCCGGACTCATCTCGCGCTATCGCGAGCTGGGAATTGACAACGGTATTGAAGTGCCCGTTCGTTGCCTGGGTTTTTCGCTTTCGGATTGCTATTGGCTAAGGCCGGTCGACTGCGATGGACTCGATTGGCAGCACCTCAATTACTTCGAAAACGATTTTGAACGGTCGGCACCCGAGCATCGTTCAGGCTGGCTTGAGGGCATCGGACTCAAAAATCCTGACAATACGTCCGAGGGCGAGCTCCCCAAATCTTGGATAATCCGCAATGGTGTTCGCATCCTGGTCAAAGGATGCGGAATGGACGATCAGCGACCGTTTAACGAGGCGGTTGCAACAGCCCTACATCGGCGTCTGCTATCCAAAGGTGAGTTTGTTCCCTATACGGTCGAGCGCATGTTCGACGAGCCCGTATGCCTATGCGATGACTTTCTTAATGGCCGTGAGGAATATGTGCCGGCCGCTTATATCAGGGACGCACTCGGTGGTCAGCGAGGAAACTCAACATACGATCGATACTGTCGCTTTCTTGGCAGACACGGGGCTGACGAAGCTACGGTAAGAAAATCCATGTCGCAGATGATTGTCTGCGATGCCCTCCTGGCCAACAGTGACCGCCACTGGCGAAACTTCGGCATCATCCGCAATGTCGACACACTGGAAATGCGGCCTGCACCGCTGTTCGATAGTGGCAATTGTCTGTGGTACAACGTGCCAACTGCCGTGCTCGTTGCCGGGGAGTTTGGATTTGCCGCCAAACCGTTTGGTCCGGACCCTTCCACTCAGCTAGCATTTGCTGACTCGCTCGATTGGTTCGATGCGTCGCATCTCGATGGGTTCGTCGACGAAGCAGTCGAAATCCTCTCACAAAGCGCATGGGCAACAGCAGGCAATCGTCTCAAGGCCATCCGCCGCGGTCTCGAGCGCCGTACGATAGAGGTAAGCGCCGCCGTTGAGGTGCTACGTCACGTGCAGAGATAACAGCACTGCCCCCTAAGTTGCGGTGAAATGGGGACTGTTTGGCGGTTTTAAACGCCTAAACAGTCCCCATTTCACCGCAACTTACAGAAGGCGGCCTCGGTCGGTACTGCTGTGCCAGCCGAATCGCAAGTTGCTCCCCTAGCGCTGAACGTAGGCGCGAACGAGCTCGTAGGTATTGCGCACGCCGTCGATGTGGCTGCGCTCGTAGTTGTGGCTCGCGTACACGCCGGGGCCAATCAGACCATGGCGAATGTCGTAGCCGGCAGAGAGCGTTGCCTCGACGTCCGAGCCGTAGTGTGGGTACACATCGATGGCGTAATCGAGCTCCAGCTCGCGCGCGATGTTGGACAGCGTGGTTACCAGGTCGTAGTTGTACGGACCGCCCGAATCCTTGGCGCAAATCGAAACCATGCGCTCGGTGCAGCCCAGGTCGTCGCCCACGCAGCCCATGTCCACGCTGATCATCTCGCGCGTGTCGGCCGGCACAAAGGCACCGCCGTGGCCGACCTCCTCGTACACCGTAAAGAGCAGCGAAACCTTACGCGAAAGCGTCACCTCGCCAGCGGCGACGGCACGCGCCAGCCCCAGCAGGATTGCCGCGGACAGCTTGTCGTCCAGGAAACGGCTCTTGATGTAGCCGCTCTCCGTCACCGTGGTGCGCGGGTCCATAGCGATGATGTCGCCGGTCTGAATACCCAGCTCGAGCACATCGTCCTTGCTGTCAACGTTCTCGTCGAGCAGGATTTCCATGTTCTTCTCGATGGTCTTGACCGGCTCATCGGCCACATGCGCCGAAGGCTCGGTATTGAGGACCACACCCGTAAAGACTTTGCCATCGCGCGTGTAAACGGTGCAGTTCTCGCCATCAGCCGTAGGCCACTGATGCCCGCCGAGCGTCGTGGGACGCAGGCGACCATTGTCCTTGATAGAGCGCACCATGGCGCCCAGGGTATCGACATGGCTCGCCAACACGAGCGGCTCGCCCTCACCACCAAGCTCAACGAGCACATTGCCCTTGTTAGAACGCTCGGGCCCAAAGCCCATATCGCGCAGCGTTTCCATCAGATAATCAGTCGCCGCACGGGTATAGCCCGTAGGCGAAGCAATTGAAGTCAGCGCCTTCAACTGGTCAGTAATATAGGAGAGCGTAGAATCCATCTTGGACACCAAAGTCACCCTTTCATATCGAATTAAACCCACAGCAACAATACCACCGCGAACAATCTTTTTACCTAGCGAGATGACCCATCGAGCTCCCCAGAACTGCGCCCGCCACGATAAACAGACATAAGGCGCCATCCAACAATGCGCCCCTCACATCCCGCCTTTCCGGCACCCCGGCATCTGAGAAAAGAACGCAGGCGGTCCCGGGTTTCCCTCCGGGCGCATTCCGCAGGACGTAAAAGGCCCCGCCGCGCAACGCGCGCAGCGGGGCCTTTTGCATGTCCGAGGACGCGCCCGGAGGGAAACCCGGGACCGCCGACGGGAGTGATTTACTCAGCCGGGCAGATCTTCTTGAAGAGCTCGATGACGTCGTCGAGCGTCGCCTCGCGCGGGTTGCCCGGGAAGCAGGCGTCGGCCATGGCGTCCTTGGCCAGGACCTCGATCTCGTCGGCCTTCATGGCCTCGCAGACGTGCGGGATGTTCACGTCGGCGGAGAGCTGCTTGACGGCGGCGATGGCGGCGTCGGCGGCCTCGTCGGTGCTCATGCCCGTGGTGTCAACGCCCATGGCGACGGCGACCTTGGCCAGGCGCTCGGTGCAAACCGGCTTGTTGAACTCCATGGCGATCGGCAGCAGCATGGCGCAAGCGACGCCGTGCGGGGTGTCGTAGTGAGCAGACAGGGTGTGAGCCATGGCGTGGTCGATGCCCAGGCCAACGTTGGAGAAGCCCATGCCGGCGACATACTGACCAAGGGCCATGCCCTCACGGCCGGAGCCGGGCTTGCCGGACTTGGCCTCGGCGACGGAGTCGCGCAGGTTCTCGCTAATCAGCTTGATGGCCTCAAAGTGGAACATGTCGGAGAGCTCCCAGGCGCCCTTGGTGGTGTAGCCTTCGATGGCGTGGGTCAGGGCGTCCATGCCGGTAGCGGCGGTGAGGCCGGCAGGCATAGAAGCCATCATGTCGGGGTCGACGACGGCGACCTCGGGGGCGTCGTTGGTGTCGACGCACACGAACTTGCGGACCTTCTCGGGGTCGGTGATGACGTAGTTGATGGTCACCTCGGCGGCGGTACCGGCGGTCGTCGGCACGGCGATGGTGAACACGGCGTGGTTCTTGGTGGGAGCAACGCCCTCGAGGCTACGGACATCGGCAAACTCGGGGTTGTTGATGATGATGCCGATAGCCTTGGCAGTGTCCATAGAGGAGCCGCCACCGATGGCCACGATAGCGTCAGCCTCGGCGGCCTTGAAGGCCTCGACGCCGTCCTTGACGTTCTGGATGGTGGGGTTGGGCTTGATCTCGGAGTAGAGACTCCAAGCGATGCCGGCGGCGTCGAGCTCGTCGGTCACCTTAGCGGTAACGCCAAACTTGACCAGATCGGGATCGGAGCAGACGAAGATCTTCTTGTAGCCGCGACGCTGGAGCTCGCCGGGGATCTCCTTGATGGCGCCGGAGCCATGGTAAGAAATAGTGTTGAGAACGAAACGATTAGCCATTGATAGCCTCCCATCGTGTGCGGGGCACCCATTACGCCCCACGCTATGAGTCCCATACTAACGCTTTTGAAACAAAAAACACGTGAGAACGTCAAAATTTTTAAAGCGTTTCAACAGAAGATGAAAAATATTGCGGCAAAGGGACAACCCTTTGCCGCATTCGGTTACCTTCGACAGCCCTCTTTCCAATCCTCGGCCGCAACCTTCCAGCGAAAACGCAAGTCGCGCTCGCGGTCGATGAACATGATGGCAAACGCGATAAACAGCAGCACGCTCGCCACGACGATGGCGTGCAGGCCCATGTGCTCAATACACCAGTTGCCCAGCACGGCGCCAAACACAAAGGTAAAGATCACGCCAAAGTACAGCAGGCCGTTTTCCAAAAAGCCGCGCTTGTGGGTGATGATGTAATCGTCCACGTTTTGCAGCGCGTTGCGCAAGTTGCCGATGCACATGGTCGTAGCGATGCCGTGACCGTGGATCTTGCGGAAGCTCTCGACTTGCATACCGCAGGCAAACGAAGTGAGGCAGTTGGCGAGCAGATTGAAATCGCCGCCCGGGATAAAGCTCACGCCCAGCAAGATGACGGCTTCAAAAAACACCGTCACCTGGCGCCAGTGAATCACACTGCCAAACCGCTCGTGCACCAGGTCGGCAAGCATAATGCCCACGGCAAACGACACCACGGGGAAGAAATAGCGTCCCGCCAGTGCCCAGTTGCCCTCCGAGATGCTCACGCCTACAAGCAGGATGTTGCCCGTCTGCGCGTTGGCAAAAACATGGTCGCGGCCGATGTAGGAATACACATCCATAAAGCCACCGGCGAGCGCCAAGATGATGCCCAGCTCAAGAGACTCCGATATCTGTTTGGCACGCTGCATCGTCGTGCATCCTCCTTGTTGGCGACTCTCTCGTGCGTTGGCGGAGACATAGCCGCCGTTCATACTGTAACCCATTGACAACATGGCGCGCACGCGAGACGGGTTCCCCAACGCGCAGATACACAGTCTGGAAACAAACGGCGGGCGCGGCACCGCGCCCGCATCGACGTGCCGATCCGCCAGCTCGTGTACTCCACCAGTCTTTTTAGCCCCGTCCCAAAAAGACTGGTTACAATTACGAGCAGCATACTGACAACGGGAGGAATCGTGGCAAAAAAGCCCCAGGACGCTCAGAACAACCAGCACGGCAAGCATGCCCAGCGCGGCCAACAGCAAAAGCGTGGCGGCAAGGCCCAGGGCTCGCGCCCCGCGCATACCCCGGCGGCGCCTGTCCGCCCCTGGCGCCCGGGCCGCGACAAGTTCCTCCCCGTCAGCCGCGCCGACATGGATGCGCGTGGCTGGGACCAGTGCGACTTCGTCTATATCTGCGGCGATGCCTACGTGGACCATCCGAGCTTTGGCATGGCCATCATCAGCCGCGTGCTCGATGCACATGGCTACAAGGTGGGTATCATCTGCCAGCCCGACTGGACCGACCCCGCTAGCATCACCGTGCTCGGCGAGCCGCGCCTGGGCTTTCTCGTCAGCGCCGGCAACATGGACTCCATGGTCAACCACTATTCGGTGACCAAGCACCGCCGCCACACCGACGCCTACACTCCCGGCGGCGAGGAGGGGCGCCGTCCCAATCGAGCCGTCACGGTCTACGGCAACCTCATCCGTCAGACGTTCAAGGACGCCCCCATCATCATCGGCGGCATCGAGGCGAGCCTGCGCCGCCTGGCCCACTACGACTACTGGCAGGACAAGCTCAAGCGCTCGGTACTGCTCGACTCGGGCGCCGACATCCTCATCTACGGCATGGGCGAGCGCGCGATTGTCGAGATCGCCGACGCGCTCGACGCGGGACTGCCCGTCGATCAGATTACCTATATCAACGGCACCGTCTACCGCACCAGCTCGCTCGATGAGGTCTACGACTACGACCTGCTGCCCAGCTGGGACGACCTTGCCGCCGACAAGCTCAACTACGCGCGCAGCTTTAACGTGCAGCAGCAGAACATGGACCCCATCACCGGACATCGCCTGGTAGAGCCCTACCCCAACGGGGTGTTCGTGGTGCAGAACCCGCCGTCGGCGACGCTCACCACCGACGAGATGGACGAGGTGGCAGAGCTCCCCTACGCACGCGATTGGCATCCCGACTACGATGCCGCAGGCGGCGTGCCGGCCTTTGCCGAGATCAAGTTTTCGATCAGCTCCAACCGCGGGTGCTTTGGTGAGTGCTCGTTTTGCGCGCTCACCTTCCACCAGGGCCGCGTGTTGCAGATGCGCAGCCACGATTCAATTATGCGCGAGGCCGAGCTACTCACGCACGATCCCGAGTTTAAGGGCTATATCAACGACGTGGGCGGACCGACGGCAAACTTTAGCCGCCCTGCTTGCGACAAACAGCTCAAGCACGGCGTGTGCAAGAACAAGCGCTGCCTGTGGCCGAGCGTGTGCAAGAACATGGTGGTCGACGAGAGCGGCTACACGCAGTTGCTGCGCGACCTGCGCCAGCTACCGGGCGTCAAAAAGGTCTTCGTGCGCAGCGGCATCCGCTTTGACTACACCATGGCCGATGTCTCGGACGAGTTTTTGCGCGAGCTGCTGGAGCATCACGTCTCGGGCCAGCTGCGCGTAGCGCCCGAGCACGTGAGCGACGCGGTGTTGAGTGTGATGGGCAAGCCGAGCCGCGCCGTCTACGACGCGTTCTGCCGTAAATTTGAACGCCTGAACCGCGAATACGGACTCAAGCAGTACGTGGTACCGTACCTAATCTCGAGCCACCCCGGCTCAACGATGAAGGAAGCTGTGGACCTTGCCGAGGCCGTGCGCGACATGGGCTACATGCCCGAGCAGGTGCAGGACTTCTACCCCACGCCGTCCACCATGTCGACCTGCATGTACTACACCGGCGTGGACCCGCGCACCATGAAGCCGATCTACGTGGCACGCGACCCACACGAGAAGGCCATGCAGCGTGCGCTCATCCAATACCGCAAGCCCGAGAACTACAAGCTCGTGCGTGAGGCGCTGGAAAAAGCCGGCCGCCGCGATCTGATTGGCTACACCAAGCATTGCCTGATTCGCCCCGTGCCGCCACGCCCGGGCGAGACATCTGCTGGCGGGGGGCATGGCACCGGCAAGAAGGGCGGCAAGGCCCACGGCGGCGCTGGCGGTGCCGGCAAGGGGCCCAAAGGCAGCAAGGGGCACGGCGGCATGTCGCGTGCGCAGAACACTGCCGGTCGCAATCGCGCGGCCCAGGGACGGCAGGGCGCCAACGGAGGCGGGCGTCGCAACTAGGGCAGCGGTGCGCTCGCTGCGTCCATCCCACACGCGCAGCGCAGCGACCGCATTGCCCCAACGAGGATGACGCCGGCGATAGCGACCGTAATTGCCACGTCGAACGGCGTGTTCACAAACCAGAGCAACGTCATGAGATACGACCCGGCATTAAAAGCAAAGTGCAGCAGGATTGTGTAGCGGAGCTTTCCGGTCGTCACGAGCACCCAACCAAAGATGAGGCCGGCGGCGCCCGCGTAGCAACCCTGAACCCAGTTCATGTGCATAAAACCGAAGATCGCCGCCTGTAGCACAATCGCCGCGGTGATACCCCACGTGCTCGGGGCCGCCCAGGGCACCATGGCGCCGTCCTGCGCACCCGCACGACGCCGGCGCTTCCAAAGTGGGCGGCACTGCGGATTAAACGCTCGGAGCGAAAACTCAAAAATGATGCCGCGCACCAGCAGCTCTTCACAAAATGGGGCGCCGAGCACCGTAGTCAGGACGGCGAGATAGCTGGTGTCGCCCATGCCTGTTTCCTCGACAAGCTCGCTGTAGTCGGCCGCAGCCTCGGGCAACAGCGACAGCACGGCGTCGGTCACGTAGCCAACGACCACCTGCAGGGCAAGGCCGATCACGATAACGCAGGCGATGCGCTTCCACGCCCCACGCGCTCCCCCGCCAAGCGGACGCTCGCCCTGCCAGCGCGCCATAAACGAACGCGGCCACAGATAACGCCACCACAGCAGCGCCATTAAAAACGATGCCGTCTGCGCGACGGCCTGAAGCAATTGAATATCGAGGTCGTCAATCGAAAAGCCCATGAACACCGACGCGACACCCAGAACAGAAAACAAAACCACGCTCAGGGCGATATCGGCAGCGACGACGCCAAAACAGGCAAGCGCCCAAATCATCGCATTGAGCATGCCAACCTCCTCAAAACCCGGCACTTAGGGACGTTCCTTAACTGCCGGCAGAAAAGGAACGTCCCCAAATGCCGGCAGTTTGGGACAGTCATTGTTGATGAGAATCGGGCGAAATGCCAAAAGCCCCGTTCGGCGAGATGTCGAACGGGAAGGTGCCACAGCGATTGAACGCGGCAATGAACATGCGGATGGCGTTGGACGGCGTGGTGCCCACGAGCTGAGTTGCCGCCGCGAAGGCTGCCTTCTCCTCGGGCAAGACCTTCGCGACTACGGGGGTCATGTGTTCTGCCATGGCGCTTCCTTTTTGAAACGACGGTAGTGCGGATAGATGCGGGCCACGCGGCTGGGCGACGGGCTGTGAAGGCAACCCGATTGGCCCGCATCTGGAGTTTGTTTCTGCGGCGTTGGTATTACTTGGTATTCCTAAGTATTACCCCGCAGATAGAATACCACATCCGACCCCATGGGGACGGAGGAAAACGGATCATTTTGTTGCTGAATTAGTATTTAGAGCGTGATGATGTCCGAGATATCGAGGCCCTGAGCGTCGGCGGCATCGTGCGTGGCAAGCAACAGCATGCGACCGTCGAGCAAGTCGAGCACGACCTCGGCGCATGCGTCGCGCGCAGCGGTATCTAGACCGGTAAAGGGCTCGTCCAGAATCACCGCGTCGCCCGGGCACAGCAGGGCTCGGGCAATCTCGACGCGACGGCGCTGCCCGCCCGAGAGCTCGGCCACACGAGCATGTACATCGATCCCCGGCACTAGCAGGCGCAGCAGGGCTGTGGCACTCGAGGCATCCGCACGCGCATCGGCGCACACCAGCACGTTATCCAGCGCCGAGGCGGACTCGACCAAGCGCGCGTCCTGAAACACCATCGAGCACGGCGCGCACTCCCCCGCCGCCAGCGCAAGCAACGTCGACTTGCCTACACCCGAGGCGCCCATCACGCAGGTGCGCCCACCCACGGGCACGTTGAGCACCAGACCGTCCAGCGCCGGCGCCCAGGGCGCGCGATCGCCCACGGCAAGCGCAAGCTCCGCTGCAGCGCCATCGCCCGCAGCCCTCGCACGCCCGCGCAGCCCATGCCCATGCGCCCGCACGGCCGCACCCCACGCCACGGGCCCCGAAACCCGCAGCAGCCACACCAGCACGCGCTCGCACGCCCATGAGGCGGCAACGACCAGCACGGTCCACGCCAGCAGATCAGCCGTCTCAATCAAAAGCTTCGCCTGATAGATGCGCTCACCCACGGTGCCCACCGCCATGCCGATCAGCTCGGCTGCCACGCCGGCCTTCCAGCTCATGCCAATCACGGCTCGGGCACAAGAAAGCACAAACGGCAGGACTTCGCGCCAGGTATGGGCGCAAAACAGTCGCCAGCCGCGCACGCCATGCAGACGGAACATCTGCTCCAGTGGCTTATCCACCTGCGACAAGCCTTCGACCAGTGAGAAATATACGCCCGGCAGCGCCATCAAAAAGACCGCCGCGATGCTCACACGTGCCGACCCCAACCAAATAAGCAGCAGGACCACCACGCAGGCAACCGGCGTCGCCTTAACAAACGAAAGCGCCGGCGCCACCAAGCGGGCAAACGCCCGCGACCGTACAGAAATCCCGGCCAACAAACCGCCGCATACCGCGGCAAGCGCCAGCCCGCCCAGAATCCGTACGCCCGAGCCCGCCAAAATCGCCCAGGTACCGACAGCGCATACCAGCCGCAACAACGCCGCCACGACAGCACCCGGCCCCGGCAAGATCAACGGCTGCGCCACCAGCGCCGCCACCAGCATCCACACAGCAAGCCAAAAGGCGGCGACGGCACCTGCTGCCGACACCGCCTTCATACGCTCTGTCATTTGTCGAGCAAACGCACGCACGGGCTACTCCATGTAGTAGAAATCATCGGCCGGGAGCTTGCCGCCCACGGCGCTCGCGTCCGCATCGGCCAGCACCTGCAGGTACCCACAGAGCGCCGCCTTCATATCCTTGCCCGTCTGGCAGACAAGCATGCACCCGGGAATCGCCTTCTCGGCGATCTTGGCGTTGTCCACGATGCCGGCATCGACCACGGCCTGCGCCCAGTCTGCCGGCGCCGCATTGACAGCCTTAACGCTCGCCGCATGGCAGCTCAAGAACTCCGCAACGGCCTCGGGATGCTCCTTGGCAAAGGCACGGCGCACCACGGTCACGCCCGTCAGCAAACGGGAGCCCGTGTCACCCGCGAGCTCGTCCCACACATCGGTCAGGCTCACCGGTGCCGACAGCTTGCCCTCGCTCTTGGCGATGGCAGCGGTCTTGAATGGCTCCGGCAGCACGCCCACGGCGGACGGGTCGGCAAGCAGGGCCGACAGCACCTCGGTGGGTTCGCTCTTAAACTCAAGCGCCACCTGGCCGGTCAGGCCCGCGCGCTCCAGCAGGTAGTTCATGACGTACTCCGGCGTGGTGCCCTTGCCCGTCATGTAGACGGTATGGCCCGCCAGATCGCCAAACGAGGCCACACTCGCGTCGCCCGTCACAACGTTCAGCACGCCCAGCGTGTTGATGTCGATGACCTGCACCGCGCCCTCGGTCTTGTTGTAGAGCACGCTCGCCACGTTGGCCGGCACCAGGGCAATGTCGACATCACCCTGAATGACCTTGGGCACAATCTCGTCGGCGGCAGTGTTGATCGCAAAGTCGAACTCGTTATCCGTCTCGCCGTTTGCGGCCTGGTCCATAAACTGCACCAGGCCAATCGAGGTCGGTCCCTTGAGCGAGGCGACGTGCACCTCGACCGACTCTGCAGCAGCACCGGCGCCGTCCGCGGCAGCCGAGCCCGCGGCGGACCCGGCACCGGCAGCCCCGCCGCCACAGCCCGCGAGCACAAGCGACAGGGCGCCCACGGCGAGCGCCGAGGCAAACCCCCGGCGCGACATCTCAAAATCAAACGCGCGCATCGTTAGCACATCCCTTCGTTAGGCATCGTCCAGGCGTGGTGGTCAGTGTGCAGCAACTCCTCGGCCAGCGGCGAGAGCGGCGCGCCCAAGAACTCGCGATAGCATGCCTGAACATCGGGATTCTCGTGCGAGAAGCGAATGTCCGCTGCCGCATCGAGGCCCCACAGCACCTGACCGCGCTCGGCTGCCAGCTCGCAGCCGTCGTGGATGGGCTGACCGCCGCCACCGACGCAGCCGCCCGGGCACGCCATGACCTCAACGAAGTCATAGCTCACGCGACTGTCGCGAATCGCGTCGAGCAGACGGGCGGCGTTGCCCAGCCCGTGCGCCACGGCGACGCGCACCTTGGTGCCATCGATATCGGCCACGGCTTCCTTCCAGCCGTCCAGGCCGCGCACGTCGGTAAAGAAATCGGCATCGGGGTTCTTGCCCGTCACCAGGTAGTAGGCCGAGCGCACGGCGGCCTCCATCACGCCGCCCGTGGCGCCAAAAATCACACCCGCGCCCGTGCCAAAGCCCAGCGGCGTATCGAGCGGCTCCTCGGTAAGCGTGTCGACGCTCACGTGGCTCGCGCGAATCATGCGTACCATCTCGCGTACCGTCAGCGCAACGTCAACGTCGGGCGTACCGTCCTCGCCCACCATGCTCGGCAGCGCGCACTCGGCCTTCTTGGCCGTGCACGGCATAACGGACACCACAAACAGGCGCTCGGGCTCCACGCCCAGCACCTTGGCGTAGTAGGTCTTGGCGATGGCGCCGAACATCTGCTGCGGCGACTTGGACGTAGACAGGCTGTCGACAAACTCCGGATAGCGCGCCTTCACAAAGCGTACCCAGCCCGGGCAGCAGCTCGTGAACATGGGCCAGCCGCGGCTGTCGCCCTCGCCCTTGGCGGTCTTGCCCAGGCGCTCGAGCAGCTCGGAGCCCTCCTCCATAATGGTGAGATCGGCCGAGAAGTCGGTGTCGAACACGTAGTCAAATCCCACGCGGCGCAGTGCGCAGGCCAGGCGCTCGACGGTGGCCTCCTCGCGCGGAATGCCGAGCTCCTCGCCCCAAGCGGTACGCACGGCCGGCGCAATCTGCACCAGCACGATCTTATCGGGATCGGCAAGGGCATCGAACACGGTCTCGGTGTCGTCGCGCTCGCGCAGCGCGCCTGTCGGGCAATGCGTGATGCACTGGCCGCATGCGACGCAATCGGTCTTGCCGATCGGCGCACGCCCGCAGGTGCCCACGGCGGTATGCGTGGCGCGGTTGGTCAGGTCCCAAATCCCTAAGCCCTGCACACTCTCGCACACCTTGATGCAGCGCATGCATTTAATGCACTTGTCGTTTTCGCGGATGATGGGAAAGTCGAAGTCCCAGCCCTCGCCCGCCAGATGCTTTTGATACGGCAGGTAGAAGATGCCCAGGTCGTTAGCGATGGTCTGCAGGTTGCAGTTGCCGCTGCGCACGCAGCTCGCGCACTGCGCGTCATGCTGCGACAGGAGCAGCTGAACGTTGGTACGACGGGCCTCGCGCGCCTTGGGGCTGTTGGTATGGACCACCATGCCATCGAGCACGTAGTTGTTGCAGGCGGCAACCAGCTGATCGCAGCCCTCAACCTCGACCACGCACACGCGGCAGCCGCCGATCTCGTTCAGATCGCGCAGGTAGCACAGGGTGGGAATCTGGATGCCAACGGACTTGGCCGCGTCCAGGATCGTGGTGTGCTCGGGCACCACGACTTCGCAGTTATCGATAATGAGCTTGACCATATTGTGCGCTCCGTTTTCGCTGTTGTCGCTGACGGTGGTTTTGTTGGGTTCTACCATTCCAGGTTCCTCCCTCCGCGGAACGCGCCAAAGCCAAAGTGGTCGCAACGCAGGCAGCGGCTTGCCTCCTGGCGTGCCTCCTGCTCGGTAAGGCCCTGCTCGACCAGATTCCAATCGTGGATGCGCTCGCCAGCCTCGCGCTCGCCCAGCTCGCAGCGGCCGCACTCGTGCTTGCCCTTAAACTGCACGGTCGGCAGCTCAACGTCGAGCTTGATCTTGTGGTCGAAGCCCAGGTAGCGGTCGATATTTGCCGAAGCCACGCGGCCGGCGTTGATGGCACGGATGACCGTGGCGGGGCCGGTCTGGCAGTCGCCGCCGCTAAAGAGGCCATCAAAGTTGGGCACGGCGCCGTCCGAATCGGTGACGACGCGACCCCACTTGCAGGCGATGCCCATGTCCTCAAACGGCTTGGAATCGATGTCCTGGCCAATGGCCACGAACACGCGCTCGCAGGGAATGACGCGCTCGGGTGTGGCGGCGGCACGCGGGGCCGGACGCCCACGACGGGGCTCGCCGATGATCTGCGGCTGCACGCGCAGGCCACTCACGCGACCCTCCTCACCCGTCTCGATAGCGAGCGGTGCCGTCAGCTCCAGTACCTCGCAGCCCTCGGCCTGGGCGCCAGCAATCTCGGCGTCCTGGGCCGTCATGTCGCAGATGCGACGGCGGTAGACGATGCTCACTTTTTCGGAACCGCAGCGCACGGCAGAGCGTGCCACGTCCATGGCCACATTGCCGCCACCGATGACGCACACGCGCTGGCCGCTCAGGTCGGGCAGCTCATCGTCGCCGATGGCACGCAGCATCTTGACGGCCGACTCCACGCCGAGCGCCTCTTCGCCCGGAAGGCCGAGCTTCTTATCGCTGTGGGCGCCAATGGCCAGGTAGACGGCATCGAACTCGTCGCGCAGACGGGCAAGCTCCTCGCCGTTGACGGAGTGGTCGAGCTCCACGTCGATGCCGGCGCTCAAGATCCAGTCGATCTCGGCCTGCAGGCGCTCGCGCGGCAGACGATAGCTGGGGATGCCATAGCGCAGCATGCCGCCCAGGTGGTGGCGCTGCTCAAAGATGGTCACCTTATGGCCCATTACGGCCAGGTAGTAGGCGCAGGAAAGACCGGCCGGACCGCCGCCAATCACGGCGATGCGCTTGCCGGTGTTATCGGCCACGCTGGGCTTGTAATCGTTGAGGTCGCTGTGTTCAACGGCAAAACGCTTGAGGGCGAGGATGTTCATGGGATCGTCGACCATGCCGCGGCGGCAGTGCATCTCGCAGGGATGCTCGCACACCAGGCCGCAGACGAGCGGCAGCGGGTTGTTCTTGCGGATGACTTTGACGGCGTCGGCATAGCGGCCGGCCTCGACCAGCGAGATGTACCCGGGAATGTCGACGTGCGCTGGGCAGCCCGAGACGCACGGAACGCGCGCCTCGCGGTCAAAGCCGCAGGAGTGCTCGCGGATGTGGTGCTCAAAATCGTCGCGAAAACCGCGAATGGCCGTAAGCGCCATGGCGCCGGCCTCGTAGCCGATGGCGCAATCGCTCGAAAGATAGATAGTGCGGGCCGTACGCTCGATGAGGTTGAGTGTGGACTCGCCGGCGCGCCCCTCGAGCACGTCGGCGAGCAGGTCGCTCAGCGCGCTCAGGCCCACACGGCAGGGCGTGCACTTGCCGCAACTCTGGGTGGAGCACAGGTTGACGAGCGCCGCCGTAAACTCAACGGGGCACGGGGCGAGCGAACTCACCGCCAGACGACGTCCAAGCGCATCGTGCAGGTCGTCCATGACGGCCTGAGCGTGGCTGCGTTCCATTACGTGCAGTCGAGCCATAAGATCCCCTCTCATGCGGCAGCCCGGAGGCGAGGCCGGGCGAAGTTGCTACATGCAACACACTGACCTAAAAAGTTGTTTGGCTACAACACGGTTCGGCAGGCGGTATGAAACGCGGCCCTCAGCGGTGCTAAACACCTTTACCGCAGATAAATGCCATATTTGCTAAAACGCGTTACCAAATGACAATGCCCCGTCCGCGCTAATACGCGAACGGGGCATTGCTCAAGTTATATAGTCAACGGCTTTTTGCGCCGGCGACCTTCTGTCTTTACTTAAGCTCGGGCCAGAAGTCCTTATTGGCCTCGATCATGTCGTCGAGAACTTCCTTGGCAACCTTCATCGAAGGCACGGTCTTGTTGAGCGTAAAGGCCTTGAGCGCCTTCTCGTAAGAACCCTCGATCGTAGCCTCGACCACGAGCTTCTCGGAGTTCAGCTGCTGCATCATGAGGCCCTGCTGGAACAGAGGAATGTTGTCGCGGCTGATGACCTCGGGGCCATTCTTGCCAATGTAGGCAGGCAGCTCGACCATAGCGTCGTAGGGCATGTTGGGGATAGCGCCCTTGTTCTCGCAAATGACCAGGAAGCGCTGCTTGGTATCGTTCTTCAGAGCGATAGCCAAATCGGCAATCCAGTCGCCGTGGCTGCCCGCATAGAACGTGCTCTCGTCGATCTCGCCCGTCTTCTCGTAGTGGTCGATGCCGTCGAAGAGGTTCTTCTCACGCGTCTCCTCAACCTCGTTAGCACGGGTGCGCTCGGGGTTGGAATGCTCGACGAACTCCTTCTGCTGCAGGTAGTAGTTCAGATACGTGTTGGGCAGGTACTCCGGGAAGCACTCCATGATCTCGTACTCGCCCTTCCAGACGTAGTACCAGCTGCCCTTGGTGTGGCGGTTCTGCTCGGGGTGCTCGTCAGTGGCCTCCTCGGGCTTCTTTGCCATGAGCGAGCCCATGCCCTTGAGGTAGGAGTCGGGCAGCAGAATCTCATGCTCCTTGATGTACTCGCGCAGCTGCGGGAGCACCTCCTCGCCCTTGTGGCGGATCGAGGTGAACCAACCAAAGTGGTTGAGGCCAAAGTAATCGTACTCGACATCCTTCTTGTCGATATCGAGTGCGGCGCAAACCACGTCGATGATCGCGATCGGCATGTCGCAGATGTTGATGATGCGAGCGTTGGGACGCAGCACGCGGCAGCCCTCGGACACGATGGCAGCAGGGTTGGAGTAGTTGAGAATCCAGTAGTCCTTCTTAGCGTACTTCTCAACGTCATCGATCAGCTCGACCATGGGGAAGATGGTGCGCATGCCGTAGGCAAGGCCGCCGCAACCGCAGGTCTCCTGGCCCACGCAGCCGTGACGCAGCGGAATCTTCTCGTCCTGCTCGCGCATGGCGTAGCCGCCCACGCGCATCTGGGCAAACACGAAGCTGGCATCCGTAAAGGCAGTCTCCTTGTCGGTGGTCACCGTGAGCTTGATGTCCAGGCCGAGGTCCTCGTGCAGAATCCAGTCCACGAGCACGCCGATCTTGCGCTGGCGCTCCTCGTTGATGTCGTACAGACGAATCTCGTCAACGTCGAGCTCGTCCTTGCGCAGAGCGATGGACTTGACGATGCCGGGGGTAAAGGTGGATCCGCCACCACACAGAGTAATGATCATTGTTTACTGCTCCTTCTCAATTGCGTTTTCGACCTTGTCGCGCATCTCGGCGACCTTCATGCCAAAGATGATCTGGATATTGTTGCCGTTGCGGTTGATGCCGCTGTTGGGCACGTGGTTGATGAGGTCCTCATTGATGAGGTCCGGGTTCTTAACGTTCACGCGGAGACGCGTAAAGCAGTTCTCGAGCTCCTCGATGTTGTCCTTGCCACCAAGACCTGCGACCAGGTCGGCAATACCTGCATCGACGCCCTCTGCGGGGGCCGCGGCAACAGCGCCCTGCTTCACCGCGACAGACGCGGCGGCCTCGCCCTCGGCAACGGACTCAGCAAGCTCGGACTCTTCCTCGCGACCAGGCGTGTGGAGGTTGAGCTTCTTGATAAGGAAGGTGAAGAGGAAGAAGTACAGAGCGGCGTTGACGACTCCAAGCACCAGCATGACCGGCCAGTTGGTCTTATCGACACCGAGGACCAGGTTGGAAACCACGATGTTGATGATGCCGCCTGCAGTCGAAGCGGGCACGGAGAGGACCTTGAGCAGGACCAGGAAGATGCCGGAAAGAACCGAGTGAACGACAAAGAGCACGGGAGCGGCAAAGACAAAGAGGAAGTCCATGGGCTCGGTCACGCAGGAAAGCACGGCGGTGATGATCAGCGGTATGATGACAGCCTTGGTCTTGTCCTTGTTCTGCTTGTAGGCGGTGAAGATAAAGGCGAGACCGATACCGATGTAGGGCCACAGGTTGTTGAAGGTGTAGCTGTTGAAGTAGGTGCTATCGGAGAAGGGCTGGCCCGTCATTGCCATCTCGGCGACACGGATGGGATAGGCGCCGGCGATAACCTGATCACCCAGCGTAAGGGTGCCGCCCACATCGGAGAACTGGAACGGGGTGTAGATGAGGTGGTGCAGACCGGTGGGAACGAGCAGCTTGTTGAGCATGCCGTAGATGAACAGACCGATGTTGCCCGACTCCTTAATGATGCCGGCAACGGAGGAGATGGCACCCTGAACCGGAGGCCAAACGATGCAGAAGCCAGCGCCCATGATCCAGGAGATGATGATCATGATCAGGAACGGAAAGCGAACGCCCGAGAACATCGAAAGGGCAATGGGGAACTGCTTGTTCGAGTACTTGTTGAACACGGCACCGGTGATGCAACCAAGAATGATGCCGCCAAACACGCCGGTATCGAGCACCTGAATGCCCATAACGGTGCTCTGGCCGGTTCCGGTAAGACCGAGCATGCCGCTCGCTTCGGCAAGAGAGCCGGTGGCGTTGAGCACGATGTTGTTAGCCTGCAGGAACAGGAAGAACGACATCAGGGCAATCAGCGAAGCATGGCCCTTGTTCTTCTTTGCCATGGCGCCGGCGATGCCCACGCAGAACAGAATCGAGAGGTTGTTGATGATAAACATCAGCGACTGATAGACAACGGCGCCCACAAGCTGGAACGGGCCGGAGCCCAGCACGGGGACCACGGCGCAGATGGTCTTGTTGGTCAGAATGATGCCCACGATGAGCAGGATGCCGGCAACCGAGAGATACATCATCGGCTGAACGATCGACTTCGCGAACACCTCCAACGGCGCTTTGAAATTGAACTTCTTTTTTGCGGTCATAGCGGTACTCCCCTTCCTTTTCCGCAAATTGAGATAGGTGTGCCCTGGACAAGACTGTGAGCCTTGCCTTATATCAATCGATGTGTGGGCACGTTATGCCTAGAGACCAGGTTCTCCAAGCAGGTTAACAATGTGATATGCGAGATAACTCTTCTCGGCATCGGTAACGACAACGTTATAGGTAGACGCCAAGTGGGCGGCTATGGCGTCCGCGCACGAGAACGCGCACGGATACTTAGTTTCATCGATTCGGAACAGTGCATCGTCATTGATCTGCCCGGCCGCGGGGTCAAGCGCCCGCTGTGCGAAAAACTGCAGGTGGCGGACGAAACGCTCATAGGGCAGCGAGGTGTCATCGAGGGTCGTAGCATAGCGCTCGGAAACAATCGCGAGCACGTCGCGAACAAGCTGGACCGAGATGATGAGACGGTCGGAGCGTTGCGGCATGGTGGCGTTGACGATATGCAGCGTAATAAAACCCTGCTCTTCTTCGCTCATCTGGAAGCCCATATACTCCTTGACAATCTGCAGCGCACGGCCCGCAAGCGCATACTCCTTGCGATAGAACTGCTGGATCTCGAGCAGCAACGGATTCTCGCAGGAGACGCCCTTGCGCTCGCGCTCCAAAGCAAGGCTGATATGGTCTGCAAGAGCAATGAGAATCTTGTCGTTGACATCAACATTGAGCTCTCGACGGAGCATCTGAACAATGTCCTCGGCAATCACGAGGTTGACGGTGGGAATGGACTCCAAAAGATGTGCCAAGCGGTCAATCGTACGCGAATCCTGAGAAGTGCCCTCCTGCAGCGCATAGGTCTTTTCGACCGATGCTTCATCGATAGCGTCGCCGGCATGACGGCCAAAGCAGAGGCCTCGACCGATGACAATGAGCTCGGAGCCATCGTCCGAAGTGACCATTGCGACGTTATTGTTGAAAACTCGCTTGATAACCACGGTACCCACCACAAGAATTTACTCGGAAAGCCAGACGACAGGCTCTTTAACAGCAACAGGGCCGGAAGCGTGCTCACGAAGAGTCGAGTTCTCCGAACGCTCGCACACGATAACGAAGACCGTGGGATCGAAGCCGGCGGCGCGGACCGCGTCGAAATCGACCTCGACGAGGGGCTGGCCCGCGTCGACATGGTCACCCTGAGCAACAAGCGCATGGAAGCCCTTGCCCTCAAGTTTAACAGTGTCGATTCCGATATGCAGCATCACCTGAGCAGAGCTGTCGTCGGACATGATGCCCAGCGCGTGCTCAGTCGGAAACAACGCCGCGACGGTGCCGGAAACAGGAGCGCACACCGTTCCCTCTTGGGGAACCACGGCAACGCCATCGCCCACGGCACGGCTGCTAAAAGCGGGGTCATTGGTATTTTCTAGATGAACAAGCTCGCCGGAAACGGGAGCGAGGATTTCGAACTCGGAAGCTGCAGTCTTCTGCTCATCCGAACCGCCCATCAGGCGAGAAAAGAAACCCATGGTGGCATGTCCCTTCATAAATATAGCCCAACCAAAATCAAGCGAATGCATCCATAGAGACACACCCGTTCAAAGACTTTGGTTAGGCCCACGTCCGAGGGACTCGGTAACCTTCCGCATTTCTTTTTATGGGAGCTATTGTAGACAAGCCCAAAGCCAGAACAATCATTATGACCGGTGAGCGGTATTTTTTCTTCGATAAACGGTATTTAAGCGGCACTTAGGGACGTTCCTTTTCTGCCGGCACCCAGGGGCACTCCTTGCAGCAATTTCGCATGCGTTAGATGAAGAGCTCGCATTCCTTCCGCACGACGCAAGCCTTGCTCAGCATCTGGGAAACAGCGGATAGCTTGTTGGGATCAAGCTTGCGAGCGCCTCGCGGGCATACGGCGATGCAGCGCATGCAGGAGATGCACGCCTCGTCAGCTGCTCGCTTGGGGTCGCCCTTGTCGATAGCACAAACGGGACACGCCGCGGCGCATGCACTGCAGGAGACGCATTCCTCTGTTGCCTCGGGTGCCATGCGGCGACCTCCAGCTTGTTTATAAGGACGATTGCCGGGGATAGAGGGCTCGGACGCATCCTCAGCCAACAGCTTTTGCTGAATTTGCTGCGCAAACTCTGCGAGCTGCGCCGCATCCTGCGCATCCGGTCGCCCAGCAGCAAACTGACGAGCAACGGAATGCTCAGCAATAGCAGAAACAGCTGCAACCACCCTAAATCCGGCGCGCTTCGCAACGTCCTCCAGCTCTACGAGCGTGTCCTCAAACGCGCGGTTTCCGTATACACAAACCAAAACAGCCCGAGCCCCGTTGCCGCGCACCATGCCCAACCGGTCAGCCACCACAGCCGGAATTCTACCGGCATACGCCGGCACAGAGATTACGGCCACGTCGTCCTCAGTCATCGAGACAGCGCTGAGATCTAGCCCGCTATCGGTCAGATCGACGGTAACGGTATTATTGTCCAGCGCCCCGGCCACAAGGCCAGACACCTTCCGCGTTCCACCCGTCGGACTAAACACAATTTCGAATACGCTCATCGAGGCACCCTCTCCCTACGCCTGGCAACGCGTCAAGCCGTTTTCACATTCAGACAGAGTATACGGCGCATGGGGGGAGCTCCCCGTTTCGGTGCGCCAGGCACCCCAATGCACCCACCCTATGCTGTCTGCCTCTTCGTTTTGTATAAATTACGGTACAGATTGTATATATTTACGGGATACCGCCGCGTTCTCCTGAGGTACCCCATCCTGGCCCGTGCAAAAAACGGAGTATTCTGCAACGTGACCGCGCCAGCACCGCCGCGGGTGGGCAAAACTGTAGGACGCCGTATCATTCTAAGTCCCGACATGGCGAGAATGACGCGCCCCCTGCTCCGGAAAACGGCAAAATCTGACTCGGAACGCTCGCTAGGGATATCCGAAGGCCACCGTTGGCGACGTCGAATCATATGCAGACAACTCGAACTGCAGAATACTCCAAAAAATGCACGGCGCACCCCATAGGACCCATTGCTGCATGGCAGGAAACAAGCCCACGGCATCCTCTAGATGCATTCCCGAGGAAATCACATTTGAACTAGCGATCGGATACGGCAAACAAAAGGGCCCCGAACGTAGTTGCTCGGGGCCCTTGGTTCACCTCGCTCTAGCGGGCGATGCGTATGTTATTTGCGCTTGCCGCCGCCGTCGCCGGGGCGACGGGAGCTACCACCGCGCTTGCCGCCACGGCTGTTGCCATAGCTGCCACGATTATCGCGACCGCCGGCACGGCCGCCGCGGGAGCCGGCCTGGTTGCCGCCACGCCCGCCACGATAGCCGCCACGACGCTCATCGCGGGTGTCGTCGTAGTTGCGCCAGTCATCGCGACGATCGCGGCTGGCACGCGGGTCGCGACGATCGCGCGACTCATTCGAACGACCGGCGCCGCTGCGGCCACCGTTGCCACGAGCGCCCTCGCGACGCTCACCACCGCGGCCGCCCTCGCGGCCTCCGCGCTCGTCAAAGCGCTTGCCGCCGCGGGACTCGCCGCCGCGGGTACCACGCTCGTCACGCGAACCACGGCCTTCGCCGCCGCGACGCCCATCACGGCCACCGCGCTCGTCATCGCGACCGGAACGACGGCGATCGCCCGCGCCACGCTTGCCACCGCGCGAACCACGGCCCTCGTCCTCGCGCTCAACACGGCGACGGCCGCCACGGTCCTCGTCCTCACGACGACGGCGGTGCGCCTCGCCCTGGAACTGCTTGGCACGGCGCTCGGCACGGTTGCCACGCGGGGCCTGCTCGACGGCAGCAGCACCGCCGCGCTCCTCGGCAGCCACCTCGCGGGCCACGCTCTCCACAGCCTCGTCCACGCGAGCCTGAACGCCCTCGCGCACGCGGGTCTTGCCGCCGCGCTTGGGACGGCTCGGACGCTCGCCGTCGCTGCGGCGCTCGTCACGACCGCGGTTGGAACGACCGGCCACATCGCCGTAATCGTCGCCGTTGCGCTTGCCGTCGCGACGCGCCTGCTCAAGCTTCTTCTTGCTCTTGGACTTGCCGCGCTTGGTCTTCTTCTTCACCTTAAAGGCCGCAGGGTCGCGCTCGGGGTCAACCGCAGGCGGGTTGGGACCCACATGCAGGTCGCCGGCTTCGTAGATGTCGGCGGTCTTGTCCATGAGCTTCTCGATCTCGTAGAACTCGTCCACGTCCTGCTCGGTCACAAACGTGATGGCCCAGCCCAGCTCGCCGGCACGGCCCGTACGGCCAATACGGTGGATGTAGTCGGTCGGCTCGGCCGGCACGTCAAAGTTCACGACGTAGCGCACGTCGCTAATGTCGATGCCGCGGGCGAGCACGTCGGTTGCCACCAACACGTCGACGGTACCGTCGCGGAAGGCCGAAAGGGCACGCTCGCGCTGGGCCTGGCTGCGGTTGCCGTGAATCGCGGCGGCCTTGATGCCCTTGCGCTCCAGACGACGGCAGCAGCTGTCGGCACGGTGCTTGGTGCGCATAAAGACGATCGTGCGCTCCGGGCCCTCCTTTTTGAGGAACTCGGGCAGCAGGTTGTTCTTGGCCTCGATGGACACCGGGAACACAAACTGATCGACGGTGTCGGCGGTCGACGTGGCGGGCGCGATCTCCACGCGGGCCGGGTCGCTCACCAGATCGGTGATCTCGCCCACGGCCTCCTCGTCGAGGGTCGCCGAGAACAGCAGCGTCTGGCGCTCGGCCGGCGTCTCGCGCACAATGCGGCGAACGGCGGGCAAAAAGCCCATGTCGAGCATGCGATCGGCCTCGTCGAGCACCAGGACCTTGACCTCGTCCAGGTGGCAGGCACCCTGCTCGATCAGATCGACCAGACGGCCCGGCGTGGCGACCAGGATATCGCAGCCGTACTTGAGGGCAGCGGTCTGTGGCTTGTAGCTCACGCCGCCCACGACGGTCACGGCGACATGGCCCGTGACGTCGGCAATCTTGCTGGCGACCTCGTCGATCTGCTGTGCGAGCTCGCGCGTGGGGGTAATGACGAGCATCACGGGGCCGCGGCCGTTGCCCTCGGGCTTCTTGGCACCGCGACGGCGGTTGCGGCCGCCGCGCTCACGCACGGGCTTGGGCGGAGCAATGTGCTCCAGGTTGTTCATGGTCGGCAGCAAAAAGGCAGCCGTCTTGCCGGTGCCGGTCTGAGCGGCGGCAAGCAGGTCGCGGCCCTCGAGCACCACGGGGATGGAGCCGGCCTGAACGGGCGTGGGCGCCGTGTAGCCCAGATTCTCGATAGCACGGAGCATCTCGTCCGAAAGCCCCAGCTCGTCAAAGGCGGGCAGGTTCTCGGTCGCGGACTCGACGGCCTGGGCAGCATTGGCCTCGTCGGCAGCATCGAAGGCAGCCTGGGTCATGGCCTCGCGGGCCTCGTCCAGAATCTCGGCGTCCGTGACGTCGGATACAGAATTACGCATATGTTGTTGTTCCTTATCTGCACGCGCAATGGGCACGGCATGCGGCCGCGCGGGCGTGCTTGGTAGTGCGCTAATACATACAAAAACGGGTGCGCACAGAGAGGACGTTGCTCAGCACGCTGGCGATCGCTTTGGCAGCCCTATCACGCGCCGTCCAGACGCAGCAGCACTAAGCGATGGAGCAGATTCGCCGCGGGTTAGTATACCCGCGCTTCGCATGCCCCCACGTAAACCACAGATGACGAGGCGGACGCGGCGGACCTGGGCCAATTGTCTCAATCTGTAACAGATACTCAGCAAAAACCGGTCCAGCTGTTATAGATCGAGACAAACTCAAACCTCGCAAAACAAAATCTCGATCTATAACAATTAGAGGTCATTTTCCCTGCTAGATGTTACAGATTGAGATGTTTGGCAGGGACTGCCAACGATTGAGCAGCCGCCCTCATCTGTAATGAAAAGTCATACATTCCAACTATTACTAGACACCCCCAGGGGGTATGGGTGTATAGTATCGGTTGGTTAACAATTCCAACACTAAACTACAGAAAGGAGAAGCCATGGCTCAAGATAAATTCGATGTGGGTGGCATGACGTGCGCCGCCTGCCAGGCGCACGTAGACCGCGCCGTGAGCAAGCTCGACGGCGTCGAGAGCGTCGCGGTCAATCTGCTCGCCGGCTCTATGCTGGTGGACTACGACCCTGCGCAGGTCTCCCCCGACGATATCTGCACCGCCGTCGACCGCGCTGGCTACTCGGCCTCACCCGTCAGCACGGGCACCGACGCCGCCCAAAGCGGCAGTACGCAAGCCAGGTCCGGCGCCGCCCATATGGAGTCGCCGACCAAAAAGTTGGAGGCCGCCGCCTCTGCCATGCGCACCCGCCTCATCGTCTCAATCGTCTTCCTCATCCCGCTGTTCTACATAGGCATGGGGCACATGCTCGGTTGGCCACTGCCCGGCGTCTTCACCGACCACACCCACAGCATGACGCTCGCCCTCACCGAGCTCGTCTTGCTCATCCCCATCGTCTACGTCAACGACGCGTACTTTATCAACGGCTTCAAGTCGCTCGTGCACGGCGCGCCCACCATGGACGCCCTCATCGCCGTCGGCGCCACCGCTTCCATTGCCTGGTCGCTCTACGCCATGTTTATCATGGCCGACCAGCTGGCCGCCGGGCAAATCCACGAGGCCATGATGACAGGCATGGACAACCTGTATTTTGAGAGTGCGGGCACGATCCTGTCGCTCGTCACCGTAGGCAAATATCTCGAGACACGCAGCAAATCCAAGACCGGCGGCGCCATCGAGGCGCTCATCGACTTGGCACCCAAGACTGCGACCGTCGTTGCCGACGACGGCACCGAAACCACCGTCGACGTCGACAGTATCCTTCCCGGCCAGGTCCTGCGCGTGCGCCCTGGAGAGTCCATCCCCGTTGACGGCGTGGTGCTCGAGGGCAGCTCGGCCGTGGACGAGAGTGCGCTCACCGGCGAGTCCATCCCCGTGGAAAAGACCGCCAGCGACACCGTCAGCGCCGCCACCGTCAACCGTACCGGTTCGTTTACCTTCCGCGCCACGCGTGTGGGCGCCGACACGTCGCTCGCCAAGATTATCCAGCTCGTCGAGGACGCCAACGCCACCAAGGCGCCCATCGCCCGCATGGCCGATAAGGTCGCCGGCGTGTTTGTGCCCGTGGTGTTTGTAATCTCTGCCGTAACTTTTGTGGCGTGGATGGTGCTGACCGGAAGCATCAACGAAGCACTTACCTCCGCCGTGGCTGTGCTGGTGATCAGTTGTCCGTGCGCGCTGGGCCTGGCCACGCCCGTCGCCATTATGGTTGGCACCGGCAAGGGCGCCGAGATGGGCATTCTGTTCAAGAGCGCCGAGGCGCTGGAGAACCTGCGCAGCGTGGGCACCGTGGTGCTCGATAAGACGGGCACCGTCACCCGCGGCAAGCCTGCCGTGACCGATATCGTGGTAGCCACGCGCGCTGACGGCTCGCCCGCCATGAGCGAAAAGGCGCTGCTCAAGCTGGCCGCCGCGTTGGAGCGCTCGAGCGAGCACCCGCTGGCCGAGGCGATTATGGCCGAGTGCGAGGCACGCGGAATCGTCGCGCGCATGGTCGAGGACTTTGCCACCGCGCCCGGTCGTGGCGTTACGGCGCGCGAAGGGCAAAACGCCATTGCCGCCGGCAACGTGCGCCTGATGAACGAGCTGGGCGCGAAGGTGCCCGCCGGCCTTGCCGAACAGTTCGCCGCCGAAGGCAAAACACCGCTGTTCTTTGCCAAGAACGGCGAGCTTGCCGGCACCATTGCCGTGGCTGACGAGGTCAAAGAGACGAGCGCCGGGGCCATCGCCGCACTGCGCTCGCTTGGCGTCGACGTGCGCATGCTCACCGGCGACAACCGCGTGACGGCCGAGGCCATCGCCCGCCGCGTGGGGCTGAGCAGCGAACAGGTCATCGCCGACGTCCTCCCCGCCGACAAGGAGCGCCACGTGCGCGAGCTGCAGGATGCGGGCGGCAAGGTCGCCATGGTGGGCGACGGCATCAATGACTCCCCCGCCCTGGCGCGCGCCGACGTGGGCCTTGCCATCGGCACCGGCGCCGACATCGCCAAAGAAGGGGCAGATGTGGTGCTCATGCGCAGCGACCTCATGGACGTCGCCCGCGCCATCGAGCTTTCGCGCGCCACGATCCGCAACATCAAGCAGGACCTGTTCTGGGCACTGTTCTACAACGGCATCGGCATTCCGCTGGCGGCGGGCGTGTTCTCCCCGCTCACCGGATGGCAACTCTCGCCGATGTTTGGCGCCGCGGCCATGAGCCTGTCGAGCGTGTGCGTCGTGTCCAATGCCCTGCGTTTGAAATCCTTTAAGCCTAAAGTGGCAAAATAGGCTCACCATTAAGTCCATTTAGAACGGGTTTTCCAAGTGCCCAAGATTGACCTGAAAGAGGAGCGACGCGTACTTTGGTACGCGAGCGACGGTTTGAAGGTCAAGGTCGGGTGCCTGGGAAAGCCGACACAACAGAGAGGAATACCCATGCGTTACACGATTAAGACTTCGGGCCTTATGTGCGGCCACTGCGACGCCACCGTCGAGACCGCGCTGCTCAACGTGGCCGGCGTGACCGATGCCGACGCCGATCACGAGACCCAGACCGTCCAGGTGGAGTGCGCCGACACCGTGACCGCCGAGCAGCTCGCTGCCGCCGTCGAGGGCGCCGGCGAGAAGTTCCACGCCCTGTCCGTGACCGCCGCGTAGCAGCTACCAGAAGCATTCGACCCCATCGACCAGAAACGAGGACCCGCCATGATGGCAGACCACAAATCGGTGACCCGCATGCTCAAGACGGCACGCGGCCAGATCGACGGCATCTTGCGGATGGTCGATGAGGACCGCTACTGCGTCGATATTTCCACGCAGCTCATGGCAACGCAGGCGCTCATTGCGCGCATCAACGCCGACGTGCTCAAGGCGCATATCGAGGGCTGCGTGACTTCGGCAATCGAATCGGGCGACGAAGACCTCAAGGCCGCCAAGCTCGCCGAGATCGAACGCGTCGTCGACAAGCTCTCCAAGTAATTGGGGCATTGGGGACGGACTGCTTTGCACCTTCTTGGTGCATCGGGGACAGGTATGTTTGCACCACCTTGGTGCAGATTGACCTGTCCCCCTTGCTCTAAATCGGGTATAAAGGCGTGCAGCATATCGAACGAAAGGCAATTTGCATGAATGACTTTATGAAGGGCCGCAATGGCGCCGATGAGCTCACCATCGTTATGGGCTTTGTCGGCATCGTCATCGCGATGATCGGATCGATAGCCCATATCCAGTGGCTCAGCTGGATTGCCATCGCCGTAATCGTGATTGGCGTGCTGCGCGGCCTGTCCAAAAATATCGATGCACGTCGCAAGGAAAACGCGGCCTTTGTCGCCGCGACCGCTAACGTCCCCGGCCTGGGCAAGTTCGTAGCGAGCTTGGGTAGCGGCACCGCGGCTGCCAACGCCTCGCGCACGGCCGGTACCAGCAAGGAAGACTTTGAGCGTGCCAAGCGCACGGCCAAGAAGATGTGGAAGGGTCGCAAGACCACAGCATACCTCAAGTGCCCCAACTGCGGCCAGATGCTCTCCGTCCCCAAGGGCAAAGGCAAGATCCGCGTCACCTGCCCCAAGTGCCACGCCAAGATGGAAACCCGCTCCTAGCGCCCGCACGCGGGACAAATTAATCAGGTTTGTTTGTCCCAAATCTTAAGTATTTGTTCGATAAAAAAGCCGAGGCCTCGTGTTGAGACCTCGGCTTTTTGCATGCGGCAACGGAGCTGCCCCTTTGTCACATCTACGCCACACCGTCGCGGGCGAGCTCCTCAGCCAGCGCTTCGGCAGGCATGGCCATAATCGCGTCGAGCTCGGCGTCCACCTCGGGAATACGCTTCACCTTGAGTTTGCGCACCAGATCACCACGGCACATCACGTACGTCGGCTCACGCAGTGCGCACAGATCATCGAGCGGGTTCTTGCGCGTTACCAAGATATCGGCAGCCTTGCCGCACTCGATCGTACCGGTCTCGCCGCCCAGCCCCAGCAGCTCGGCATTGATCTGCGTAGCCGTATGCAGCGCAAAGGCGTTGCTCACGCCCACGTACTTGGCAAAAAAGGCAACCTCACGCCACATGTCGTACTGCGTCACAAACGGGCAGCTCGAGTCCGTGCCCAGGCCCACCTTAACGCCAGCTTCCAGTGCGGCACGGGCGCTCTCGATGATGCCCGAACACACAATGTCGCCGTTCTTCTTTTGCGTGTCGGTCGAATGGGTCTTCTCCGGATCGAGCAGCACAAACGGCAGCGCGGGGCTGATAGTGCAGGTAACGCTGGGCGCACGCCCCTCAAGCTGCGTGCCCGCGGCGCCGCGGTACAGTTCCAAGATCTCGGGAGTCATCGGGGCACCGTGCTCGATCGTATCGACGCCGGCCTCAAGCGCGGCCTTCACGCCCTCGGTGCTCTCGACATGAGCCATAACCGGCAGGCCCACCTCGTGCGCAGCCTTGCACGCCGCCGCGGCAACCTCGACCGGCATGCGCAGCACGCCCGGCTCACCTACTTCGGTCGCGTCGAACACGCCGCCCGTCACGAACAGCTTGATGACGTCGGCACCGCGCGCATACAAGTCACGCACTTGTTCGGCCGCCTCATCGGGGGTATCGGCGACCTGCGCGAACAGCCCCGCACCGTGACCGCCCGGCACCGTGACGCCCGTTCCCGGCGCCACCAGACGCGGACCCTGATACTTGCCGGCGTCGATAGCGTTGCGCACGGCAATATCGGCAAACAGCGGGTCACCCGCACCGCGCACCGTGGTCACGCCGCTTGCCAACTGCTGCTGGGCGCTGCCCTTAAGAATATGGCGCACGATGGCGCGCCCCACGGGATTATCGAGCTTCTTCATCAGCGCGCCCGCATCGCCGGCCGAGACAGGCTTGCCCGAGCCGCACAGGTGCACATGCATATTGATGAGGCCGGGCATGAGGTACGCGCCGGCCAGGTCGATGACCTCGGCACCTGCAGGCGCCTGCGCCACAGCACTCGGCCCCACCCACGTGATGACACCGCGCTCAACGGCCACGGCCATATCGGGTTGCGGCTCCATATGCTCCGAGCCATCCAGGACGGTCGCATTGATAAACAACGTGGAACGATCGGCAGACGCCATATCGAGCTCCTCCCTCACGAGCAACTTGAACATTTGTCCATTATCACCCAGTGCGGCAGGGTTGCTGCGGACATATCGGTTAACGGAGAAAGGATGAGACACGGAGAACGGAATGCATTGCAGTCCCATCCCAGCGACATCCGGGAAATGTCTAGATCTGTAACAGGTAGACCGGGTTTTAGCAGCCAGATGTTACAGATCGAGATCTTTCGGCACCGCGTCCAACCTTTGTCTCAATCTGTAACAAGTAGACAGGTTTTCGGCCTCTAGATGTTACAGATCGAGATATTTTAGCGGCAGCCAACCTTCTGTCTCGATCTGTAACAGTTGCGAGGCCAAACGGCCCCTTGTTGTTACAGATCGAGACAAACTCGGCAGGAACAACCACATCCGCGTCAGTTACACCCCTCAGCGCCCATACCACTGCCGCCTCCACTGCTCAGCCAAATCGGCCCACTGCGGAATGCCCGCCAGTCTCATCTTTTCAGCCAGCTTCCCCGGATTCTTGAGCTCATCAAACGTAAACCTCAGCACCTTATGTCCGAGCATCGTCAGATGAGACTCTCGCTGACGTTCTGCCACGAACGGGTCGACCGACTCCCGACCCTCGTCGTTCTGTAAGGCATACTTTCCCTTTCCATCGAGCTCGCCAATCACGCACGTCCCGTCCTCGAGCCTCCAGAAATAATCAACGCGAAACACTTGGCTCGAATCAAGCGGGTCACGAAACTCCACCTGCAACTCTGGCACCGGAAAACCGTATGCAATAAAGAATGCCCGGAACCGAGACTCGCCACCGTTTTCGGACAGCCCGTCCGCATGCGACGCAATCACCTGAGCTCTGCGATATCCGCGTCTGCCCTCGCAATCGGCCTGGAGCCGTTCGCAGAGGTCGTCGCGCGATATGCCCTTCGCCCGCAGCGCAGAATCGGCGATCGCCAGACCATACGAAAACGGCGCACGCAGCAGACAGTCCTTCACCGTGCGCCAAAACGGCGTCACTCGCACGCCGTCGACGCGCTCAAGCGCACCCGCCGCCTGCGGACGCAACAGCCGGCATCCTGCACTCAGCGGCACCGAGCAACCTGTCTTAACAAGAAATCGCGGCCCAAGCAGATCATTTGGCACCTCCAGACCCCACAAAAGTGCCGCGTCGTAACCCCAAAACGCCCAATCGGGATGAAACTCCGCAAGCCCTTTGATGGTCCGCAGCGCTCGCTCCGTCGGCGTCAACGCATCCCAATCATGCTGAAAACAGAACAGGTGCGACTCAGGCTCCGCGATATCGTCGGTTCCCACATGGCGCCGCAGCCACATGAGCTCGGCATTGTCGTGCGTCACAAGCAGCACGCCTAGTTCAGCCGCCTCCGTGAGCCTGGCAAGCATCCTATTCCGCGCCAACGTGTTGCGAGCCGTATGCTTGTGTTTGAGAACGGTATTAGACACTTCCATCACCACCACATCGGACAAATGGACCATTGTCACCGTTGCCTCCGCTGATAAACGTCTTGATCTGTAACAGTTAGACGTTCTCCAGGCCCCTAAACGTTACAGATTTAGACAAACCAGCGGCGCCCAGGTATTCGTCTCGATCTGTAACAGGTAGACCGGTTTTTTGTCCCTAAACGTTACAGATCGAGACATAAAGGCAGAAGGCAAGGCAGGCGACAACCGTCCATCCCCTACTCCCATTCCTGTTCGTAGATGTTGAGCGACTTCACATACCGCCCCTGGGCACCCATGATGTCGCGGACCAGGCGCAAAAAGAAGCTGATGCACGAGGTGTCGAAACCGTCCTCCAGGTCCTCGGGATGCACCGAGCCCGGCCCGTCGACCGTCGTGTCGCTCAGGCGCGCGATGTCATACAGGTAGAGCTGCCCCGCCGTCAGCCAGACATCGTCGACGCACGCGAGTCGCACCGCAATCGCACCATCGTTCCAGCGCTCCTTTTGCACGATATGTGGGTCGTAGACGTCAAAGCGACGGTCGGTGCGCGTGTCCTTCAGCACGACCATGCCAGTCGCGGGATCCTTGTCCAAAATGCCAAAGCGCGAGAAATACTGCGTGTCACGCACCTGCTTAAGTCGCCCGAGCGAAGCAGGAGAAATTGACGCTGGCGGCTCGTCCACATACAGTTCCAACAGCGTCTTGCCGTGGTAATAGGGGCGCTCAAACAGCAGCCAATCGGTAAACGCCATGTTGTAGGCCATGATTTCGTTTTGAGATGGTTCCTCGCAATAGCTGAGCCACGGATCGACGATAATCTCGAACTGCTCGCGCGCCGGCTCCAGAAATTGAAACTTCCGCAGCATCCAAAAGTGAGCCATGTCGGCAATATCGTTGCCGACGGCCTCGGCCAGCTGCGCTCGATCAAAAACTTGGTCAGTCATGGCATCCTCCTCAAACTGATGGACCTCAATTTGAGCTTACGAGGAGGGTGGGCAACCGAGGCAAGCGCGGGCAAAATAGGCCTTCGACTGCAAACCAGATGCTAACCAAACACTTGACGGGACACTTGACCGAATGAGTCCACCGCAACAAAACCGCAGGTAGACATAGACAGCCAACCCGCCCTTTTGAGCCAGATGCCCGCAGCCACCACAGAAACAACAGGTGACCACAGCCCAAGAAGTCGACAAATGAACACCCGTACGTCGACAAACGAGCAAATCGCTCGCAAATCCGCAAGGAGTGTCCCCAACGACTAGACAAAAAATGACTAGTCATTGAGGACGTTCTTAAATGACTACTTTACAGCTCCAGCGCCTCGGCGACCTCGGCTGCGCAGGCCAGGGCATCGGCCATGGCACTCACCACGAGCGAGCTGCCGTTGCGGGCATCACCCGCCACATACACCGGCGCGGCATCCGCGGCGACGCCCTCCGTGCGAGCCGCGAGATGCGAGCCCTCGGCAGCCATCACCGGCAGCGGACGACCAGCGATGGCAACAGGCACGCTCACCGCATCGAACACGCCGTGCTCCGGACCCGTAAAGCCGCAGGCAATGAGCACCAGCTGCGCCGGCACCTCGTGCTCGGAGCCCGCGATGCGCTCGGGCTTTCCCGCCGACCAGTCCAGATCGACCACGCGCAGACCCGCAGCCGCACCCTTCTTGTCCAACAGCACCTCGAGCGTATCCACGCCCCAGGCACGCATCTCACCACCCATCGCAGCGATAGCCTCCTGCTGGCCGTAGTCGGTCTTCTTAACGTTGGGCCACTGCGGCCAGGGGTTGCTCGCCGCGCGCTTATCGGGCGCAGCCGGCAAGAACTCAAACTGGCGCACGCTGCGCGCGCCCTGACGCACCGCGGTACCCACACAGTCGTTACCGGTATCGCCGCCGCCAATGACCACAACGTCCAGGCCACGCGCATCGACCGCGAGCTCGCCGCCGTCGAGAACCGACACGGTCGAAGCCGTCAGATAGTCCACGGCGTACACCACGCCCGGGGCGTCCACGTTCGTAGCCGAAAGACCGCGCGGGGCACGGGCGCCAGCAGCCACCACCACAGCGTCAAAGCCGTTGAGCTTGGCCGCCACCGCAGGGTCCGTCACGTCGGCGCCCAGCTCGAACACAATACCCAGCTCGCGCATGAGCGCCACACGACGCTCGACCACAGACTTCTCGAGCTTCATGTTGGGAATGCCGTACATGAGTAGGCCGCCGGGGCGGTCGTCGCGCTCAAACACCGTCACGCGGGCACCGCGACGTGCAAGCTCCCATGCTGCCACCAGGCCAGCCGGGCCGGAACCAACCACGGCGACCGAGGGCGCGTCCTCCCCTGCCGGCTCAAAGCGACGTGGGCCGCCGTTGGCCCACTCATGGTCGCTGATCGCACGCTCGTTATCGTGAATCGTCGTGGGTTGGCCGTCGACCGAGCCCAGGTTGCACGCGGCCTCGCACAGTGCCGGGCACACGCGGCTCGTGAACTCAGGCATGGGCGAGGTGAGCGACAGGCGCTCGGCAGCCTCATCCCAGCGGCCGCGGTACACCAGCTCGTTCCACTCGGGAATCAAGTTGTGCAGCGGGCAGCCGCTCGGACGTGCCTTGCCAAAGCTCGCGCCCATCTGGCAAAACGCCACGCCGCACATCATGCAGCGGCTCGCCTGGGCGCGACGTGCGTCGTCATCGAGCTCCACATACAGGGGATCAAAATCATGACTGCGCTCCTCCACGGGACGCAGCTCGTGGGCCACGCGGTCGATATCAAGAAAAGCACCGGGCTTACCCATGGCACTTACGCCTCCTTCTTGGTCGAAGCAACAGGGCTGGCAGCCACGGACGCAGCGCCCGCAGCACCGCCCGCAGCATCGAAGCGAGCGACATCCGCAGCGCTCGCGCGACCGGTCACGATGTCAAACGCCAGCTCCTCTGCCTGCGCATGCGTCTTGCCGACGGCCTCGGCGGCGGCGACAATCGCCAGCACGCGCTCGTACTCGGTCGGAATGACCTTCACAAAGTGCTTGCTCATCGAGTCGAAGCTGTAGAGCAGCTTAATGCCGCGCGGGCTCTGCGTCGCGTCCACGTGCTCCTGGATGAGCGCACGAATCTGCGCCAGCTCGTCGGCCGTCGGGGCCTTGAGCTCCACGCTCTCATGGTTCACGCGGGCGCCGAGCGTGCCGTATTGGTCAAAGACATAGGCCACGCCGCCCGTCATACCGGCGGCAAAATTCTGCCCGACCTCGCCCAGGATGAGCGCCAGACCGCCCGTCATGTACTCGCAGCCATGGTTGCCGCAGCCCTCGACCACCACGGTGGCACCGGAGTTACGCACGGCAAAGCGCTGGCCGGCAAGACCGTTAATGAAGCCGCGGCCGCTCGTGGCACCAAAGAACGCAACGTTGCCCACGATAATGTTCTCGTCGAACTTGTAGGTCGCATGCGGATTGGGGCGCACCGACACCTCGCCGCCCGAAAGGCCCTTGCCAAAGTAATCGTTGGCGTCACCGCACACGTTGAGCGTAATGCCGCGCGGCAGGAAGGCACCAAAGCTCTGACCGGCCGAACCATCGCAATCGATGGTGATGGAGCCGGCGGGCAGGCCCTCGGGATGCGCCTTGGTCACCGCGTTGCCCAGGATGGTGCCCACGCAGCGGTTGACGTTGGCGATATCGGCGCGGAAGCGAATCGGACGCAGGTGCGCGCGAGCGTCGGCCGTATAGGGCACAAACAACGTGGAGTCGAGCGTCTTGTCGAGCTCGCTGTCGGCAGCCATCTGCGGCAGGAAGTGACGACCGTCGGCACCCGGAATATGGGCACCAAACTCACAGGTCGCGCTCGCCAGCACGGGCGATAGATCGAGCAGGTTGGCCTTGCGGTTCCCCGGGACCTCGATCTGGCGCAAGCACTCGGGATGGCCGACCATCTCGTCGACGGTGCGGAAGCCCAGGCTCGCCATGACCTCGCGCAGTTGCTCGGCAACAAAGAGCATAAAGTGCTCGACGTGCTCTGGCTTGCCGCGGAAGCCGCGACGCAGGCGGCAGTTTTGCGTAGCGATGCCGGCGGGGCAGGTATCCTGCTGACAGTCGCGCTGCATGAGGCAGCCCATCGAGATGAGCGGCATGGTCGCAAAGCCAAACTCCTCGGCGCCCAACAGGCAGGCGACAGCAACATCGGTGCCGTCCATGAGCTTGCCGTCGGCCTCGAGCACCACGCGCGAGCGCAGGCCGTTTTGCAGCAGCGTCTGCTGGGCCTCGGCAAGGCCAAGCTCCAGCGGCAGACCGGCGTGCCAGATCGAATCGCGCGCCGCGGCACCGGAGCCGCCGTTGTGGCCGCTGATCAAGATCTTGTCGGCGGCACCCTTGGCCACACCGGTGGCGATGGTGCCGACACCGGCCTCGCTGACCAGCTTGACCGACACGCGAGCGCCGGGGTTGGCGTTCTTAAGATCGAAGATCAGCTCTGCCAGGTCCTCGATGGAGTAGATGTCGTGGTGCGGCGGAGGCGAGATCAGGCCGATGCCGGGCGTGGACTGACGGACCTCGGCAATCCAGGGGTAGACCTTCTTGCCGGGCAGATGACCGCCCTCGCCGGGCTTGGCGCCCTGGGCCATCTTGATCTGGATCTCGAAGGCGCTGCACAGGTAGCGGCTCGTCACGCCAAAGCGTGCGCTTGCCACCTGCTTGATCGCGGAGTTCTTGGAGTCGCCGTTGGCCAGCGGGGTCTCGCGACGCGGGTCCTCGCCGCCCTCGCCCGAGTTGGAACGGCCATGCAGGCGGTTCATGGCGATGGCCATGCACTCGTGCGCCTCTTTGCTGATGGAACCGTACGACATGGCACCGGTGTTAAAGCGGCGGACGATGTTGAGCGCGGGTTCGACCTCGTCAAGCGCCACCGGAGTGCGGCCGCTGGCATTAAAGTCGAGCAAGTCGCGCAGGCGCACGGCACGACCGGTACGATGCAGACGGGCGCTGTACTCCTTAAAGGTGTCGTAGCTGTCCTCACGGCAAGCGGTCTGCAGCAGGTAGACAGTCTGCGGGTCGATCAGGTGATCCTCGCCGCCGAGCGGGCGCCACTTGGTCAGGCCCAGTGTGGGCAGCTGATCGGGAGCTGGGCTCTTAAGGATGGCGAGCGCGGCGTCGTAGCGCTCGTTTTGCTCGCGCTCAACGTCCTCGACACCCATACCGCCCACACGGCTCACCGTGCCGGCAAAGTATGCGTTGACGAACTCCGGCGTAAAGCCCACGGCCTCGAATATCTGCGCCGAATGGTAGCTCTGCACCGTGGAGATGCCCATCTTGGACATGATGGAGACGATGCCGGCGGTCGCAGCCTTGTTGTAGTTGGCAATGCCCCGCTCGGCCGTCACGTCCAGGTCGCCGCGTGCCGCCAGATCGCGGATGCACGTATGCGCGTTATACGGATAGATGCCGCTCGCGGAGTAGCCCACCAGCGCCGCAAAGTCATGCGGGGACACGGCGTCGCCGCACTCCACCACGATGTCGGCAAAGGTGCGCACGCCGGCGCGGATCAGATGGTTATGCACACAGCCCACGGCAAGCAGCGATGGCACGGGCACCTCGCCCGCAGCGGCGCGATCGCTCAGCACTACGATGTTCACGCCATCGCGCACCGCGGCCTCGACGTCCTCGGCCAACTGCTTGAGCGCAGCCTGCAGCGCGCCCTCGCCGGCATCGCGGCGGTAGACGGCACGGAAACGACGGGTCTTAAAGCCAACACGGTCGATTGCGCAGATGCGGTCGAACTCCTCCTCATTGAGCAACGGGCGCTCCAAGCGCACCAGCTGACAGGCCGTGCGAGAATCCTCGAGCAGGTTGCCGTGGTTACCCAGGTAGAGCGTGGTCGAGGTGACCATGTGCTCGCGCAGGGCATCGATCGGCGGATTCGTGACCTGGGCTAACAGCTGATAGAAATAGTCGAAGAACGAACGCGTCTTCTTTGACAGGCATGCCAGCGGTGCGTCGATGCCCATCGAGGCGAGCGGCGCCTTTCCCTGCTGGGCCATAGGGCGCACAACCTCGTCGACGTCATCCCAGTGGTAGCCGAGCTTGGCCATACGCACGGCGGCGGGTACCTCGGCGTCCTCGGCGGGCGTTGCCGCAACGGGCTCATCGAGCGCGTCAACGGTCAGTGTCTCCTCGGCAATCCAATCACGGTAGGGCTTTTCCTTGGCGTAACGGGCGCGCAGCTCATCGTTGTAGATGACGCGGCCACGGGCAAAGTCGACCTCGAGCATCTGACCCGGTCCCAAACAGCCGCTCGTCAGGATGTTCTCGGGGCTCACCTCGATGGTGCCCACCTCGCTTGCCAGCATAAAGCGACCGTCGCGCGTCACATAGTAGCGGGCGGGACGCAGACCGTTACGGTCGAGGGCGGCACCCAGCGTACGGCCGTCGGTAAAGGCGATAGCCGCCGGACCATCCCACGGCTCCATGAGCATGGACTGGTAGGCATCGTAGGCGCGGCGCTCCTCACTCAGGCTGCCGTTGTGGTCCCACGGCTCGGGCAGCAGCATGGACGCGGCACGCGTGAGCGGGCGACCGTTCATGACCAGGAACTCAAGCACATTGTCCAGAATCGCGGAATCGGAGCCCTCGCGGTTGATGATGGGCATCACGCGCTCAAGATCGTGCTGCAGCACGGGGCTATACAGATTGGGCTCGCGGGCGCGGATCCAGTTGACGTTACCCTTGAGGGTGTTGATCTCGCCGTTGTGGATGATAAAGCGGTTGGGGTGCGCGCGCTCCCAGCTGGGTGTGGTGTTGGTGGAGTAACGCGAGTGGACGAGCGCCACGGCCGTCTTGACGGCGGCATCGTTGAGATCGATGAAGAAGCGGCGCATCTGCGTGGCCACAAGCATGCCTTTGTACACGATGGTGCGCGAGCTCATGGAGCAGACGTAGAAAATCTTGTCGCGCAGGGCAAACTCGGCGTCGGCCTTCTTCTCGATAGTGCGACGGCACACGTACAGGCGGCGCTCGAATGCGTCGCCGGCCGGCGTGTCGTCGGGGCGACCCAGAAAGGCCTGCAGGATGGTAGGCATGCAGGCGCGGGCCGTCTCACCCAGGTCGTGCGGGTCGACCGGCACCTCGCGCCAAAAAAGCAGCGGCACGCCGGCCTCGGCGCAGCCCTCCTCAAACACGCGGCGGGCATCCTCTACGCCCTTGTCGTCCTGCGGGAAGAACAGCATGGCCACGCCATAGTCGCCCTCTGCCGGCAGAATCTGGCCGCACTTTTGAGCTTCTTTTCGAAAAAAATGATGCGGAACCTGGAACAGGATACCGGCACCGTCACCGGTGTTCTTCTCGAGTCCCGTGCCGCCGCGGTGCTCCAAGTTAACCAAAATGGACAGCGCGTCGTCCAGAATCTGGTGATGGCGCTCACCGTTGATATCGGCAAGCGCGCCGATGCCGCATGCATCGTGGTCGAATTCGGGGCGATAAAGGCCCTGCTGCTGAGCGGAATCTGCCTGCATCGCGATCCTCCCCTAGATATGAGACAGTCAGTTGAATAGGCATACTAGGGGCATCGCCGGCCCGCTGTGTTTCCCGCCCGTTTCGAAACAATCGCGTAACGCACACCGACCATCAACGTCTTGCTATCAAACATGTACGTCAGCCCCCAAACATGTCGAAATTTGACATCTTTGGAGGCTGACGTACACGTTTTAGTGCAGGGACAGCCGGCACATATGCATCTGGCCCCTTTGAATCATTCTGGAAACAAGGGCCATGCGGACTTTTGCATGATGGGGCTCGACACAGCAGGCCTCAAGGGCGGCAACAAGACGCCCAAGTTCGGCCTGTAAGCTCACCGCTTCAAACATCTCAATCTGTAACAGGAAGACCCAATTTTGGCGCCTAGATGTTACAGATTGAGATTTTCTGCGGAGCGGTTTTGGTTTGTCTCGATCTGTAACACGAAGGGCCGGTTTTGGCGGCCAGCTGTTACAAATCGAGATTTTCCATAGGACCATTTCTTCCTGTCTCGATCTGTAACACCTAGGCCCAATTTCCATCCCTAGTTGTTACAGATCGAGACATTTCGGCAGCCCCTTCACCATCCCATTCAAATAGAACAATTTTGTTAGTCTTGGTTAACTTTTAAGCTTAAACGGGTATCCTTTGCGGCGTCAAGCAAACGGCACGCACACCGTGCCAGATCAAGGAGGCCCCTATGGCGCACCAAGCAGACCAGCAGACGATGCAACTCGTCCTTATCCGTCACGGAGAGTCCGAGTGGAACAAGCTCAACCTGTTCACCGGCTGGACCGATGTCGAGCTCACCGACACGGGCCGCGAAGAGGCGGCAGCAGGCGGCCGCGCCCTCAAAGAAGCCGGTTTCGACTTTGACGTCTGCTACACTTCGCGTCTCAAGCGCGCGATCCACACCCTCAACATCGTGCTCGGCCAAATGGATCGCGAGTGGCTGCCCGTCATCAAATCCTGGAAGCTCAACGAGCGCCACTACGGTGCGTTGCAGGGTCTCAACAAGGCCGATGCCGCCGCGGAGCACGGCGACGAACAGGTGCTCATCTGGCGCCGCTCCTTCGATATCTGCCCGCCGGCACTCGAGCCGAACGACGCGCGCGATCCCCACACCCAGGAGCAATACCGTGATGTCGCGCCTGATCAGCTGCCCTATACCGAATGCCTCAAGGACACGATCGCCCGCGCCTGGCCCTATTTCGAAGACGAGATTCGCCCCCAGATGCTCGCCGGCAAGCGCGTACTCATCGCCGCACACGGCAACTCCCTGCGCTCACTCGTCATGAAGCTCGAACACCTCACGCCCGAGGAGATCCTCAAGGTCAACATCCCCACCGGCGTGCCGCTCGTCTACACCTTCGATACCGATTTCAATGTCCTCGACAAGCGCTACATCGGCGACCCGGCGACCATCGCCGCCAAGATCGACGCCGTGGCCAATCAGGGCAAAGCACACAAGTAGCCCCAACCCAAAACCGACGCGTGGCGCCGCACGGCCCAGATGTGACGTCACGCCGCCCATACACAGGAGCGCACCATGCTCAGCCATCTCAAACAACACTTTGGCTCCCGACGCACCGGTGGTCACGGAGGCCTAGACATTGCGCGGCATATCGGCCCCGGGCTGCTCGTGACCGTCGGCTTTATCGACCCGGGCAACTGGGCCTCCAATATGGCCGCGGGCTCGCAGTTTGGCTACGCGCTGCTGTGGATCGTCACGCTGTCCACGATTATGCTCATCGTGCTGCAGCACAACGCGGCGCACCTGGGTATCGCCACGGGCGCCTGCCTTGCCGAGGCCACGACACGTTACCTCCCCCGCTTCGTCGGGCGTACGGTGCTCGCCAGCGCCTATCTCGCGACCATCGCCACCGCCATGGCCGAAGTCCTGGGCGGCGCGATTGCCCTTCAAATGCTCTTTGGGCTGCCCGTGCGCGCGGGCTGCGTCATCGTGGCGGCAGTATCGATGGCGATGCTCATGACGAACTCCTACAAGCATGCCGAACGCTGGATCATCGCCTTCGTAGGCGTGGTAGGACTCTCGTTTTTGGCCGAGCTTGCACTAGTCAAGGTCGACTGGCCGCAAGCCGCCGCAAGCTGGATCACGCCCAGTATGCCCACTGGCTCTGCCGCGATTATCGTGAGTGTCCTGGGTGCGGTCGTTATGCCCCACAACCTTTTTCTGCACTCCGAGGTCATCCAATCCATGCACTTCGAAGGCCAAGGCGAGCAGGTTATCGAGGAACGTCTGCGCTATGAGCTCTTCGACACGCTCTTTTCGATGGGCGTGGGCTGGGCAATCAACTCGGCCATGGTCATCCTGGCCGCAACGACCTTCTTTGCGCACGGCATTGTCGTAGACGACCTCGCCGTCGCAGCGGACACACTCTCCCCCATTCTGGGCCCGGCGAGCTCGACCATCTTTGCGGTAGCACTGCTGTTTGCGGGCATATCGAGTAGTGTGACGGCGGGCATGGCGGCGGGCACCATCACCGCGGGCATGTTCGACGAGGAATACGACATCCACGACCGACATTCCTCGATCGGGGTGGCGGCCAGTTTCGTCGGCGCAGTGGCGGCGTGCCTGGTCGTCCCAAATCCTTTTGAAGGTCTCATCTGGAGTCAGGCGCTGCTGTCGCTTCAGCTGCCGATTACGGTCTTTGTGCTCATACGGCTCACCAGCTCACGCCGCGTCATGGGCAAATACGCCAACTCGCGCCCGCTCAACGCGCTGCTCATAGGGATCGGCGCCATCGTGACGATTCTCGATGTCGTGTTATTGACGGGGATGTAATGGGGCGGGGCACCTACCCAGGCAAACGTCTCAATCTGTAACATCTAGACACGCTTTTAATATCTAGATGTTACAGATCGAGATTATTCCGAGGGACAGCTCCGTTTGTCTCAATCTGTAACAAGTGGACCCAATTTTCACCGTTAGATGTTACAGGTTGAGACCTTCTGCCGGACGGTTTTGGTTTGTCTCGATCTGTAACAGGAAGACCCGTTTTGAGCCGTTAGACGTTACAGATTAAGACAAAAGGTCGGCCGGACTCACAACAGACAGGATCGGCCAACAGCAACCGTGATCCCTTGGGGGCGGAGAAAAAGGGTCCCGGCCGGGATATCCGACCGGGACCCTTGGACAGAGCTATATGTTGCCGTGAGCCGCGTGCCGACGAGCTACTCCTCGACGAGCTCAAACTGATCGGGACCGACGCCGCAGACCGGGCACACGTAGTCCTCGGGCAGCTCGGGCGTGTCGACCTCAACCTCGTAGCCACAAACGATGCACACGAACTTATACGTCTTCTTCTCCTCAGCCATGATGTTCTCCTCTCGAACGCGACTGGTGATGTACTTCATTTATCAGTATAGATTCTCAATAATATAATGCAAGTATTTTTAAAACATTTCTAGCCTTGATACGAGGACGCCTTCGGAGGCGTCTTGCCCTTCAGGACCTTATGGTAGTAATCGTAGGTGAGCGGCGTCTCGTCACTCAAGCGCTCGGCATCCTCGACCTCGCCGATAAACAGTAGATGCGTGCCAACATCCACAGTGTCGATCAAATGGCAGCTAAACAGGGCCGCCGCGTGCTCGGGCACATAGGGCATGCCCAGAGCCGTCTCGCGGGTCTCGTATTTGGCAAACTTGTCATAATCGCTGCTGGTGCGGAACCCAAAGTTACCGATGTAGAGCATATCGGCGGTCTGATCGATCACGGTCAGCGCGAACGCTTTGGCCGAAGCGATGACGCCCGAGGTGACGTTGTCCTTGTTCACGGCAACCGAAATGCGCGGCGGCATGGACGTCACCTGCACCGCAGTGTTGATGACGCAGCCGGCGCGCAGCCCGTCTGCCGCGGCGCTCACCACGTACAGGCCGCTCGGCATGGTAAAGAACGCAGTTTTGTCCATAACGATCACTCCCCTAGCTCGGGTTGGAACCTCATGGATGTATGTACCCACAAAAAAGGCAGCGCCCATAACGGACGCCGCCTTTGAAACATATGTGTCAGAACAGTAAGAAAGATGAGACACCCGCAGCTGCGGTGAAATAGGGACTGAATAGCCCCTCAAACAGGCAAAACAGTCCGTATTCCACCGCAACTTATGAAGGACGGTCAGCGGTTGCGTTCCTTGAGGGCGCGGTCAATCTCGCGTTGAACATCGCGTTTGGCCATGTCCTCGCGCTTGTCGTAGAGCTTTTTGCCTCGGCCCAGGCCCAGCAGCAGCTTTACGCGGCCGTCGGTATTAAAGTAGAGCTCCAACGGAACCAGCGCATAACCACGGTTGCGAAGTTTGCCGTCAAGAAAGTCGATCTCCTTGCGGTGCAGCAGCAGACGGCGCCGACGGTCGGGATCGCGATTCCACACGCCACCATGGCTATAAGGGTGGATATGTAGGCCGACGAGCCAGCACTCCCCGCCACGAATCAGTGCAAAGGTATCGGTAATCTGGCACGCGCGCTCGCGAATCGACTTGACTTCGGTACCGCTCAGCTCAATACCGCACTCAAACGTCTCATCGATAAAGTACTCGTGATGTGCCGAGCGATTCTTGGAAATGAGCTTGCGCTCGCGCTTACTGGGCATCGCCGGCCTCCTTGGCGCCATCGGCGTTTGAGCCCGCAGCCTCGCGCTTTGCCTTGCGCTCGGCGTTAAGCTCGGCATCACTCTCGCGCACCAGCTTGATAATCGCCGCGCACGCCTCTTCGCCCACCAGGTCGCGGGCACGGACCGTCAGGCGCGTAGCCTCCTGCTTGTCGCCGTCGCTTGCAGCATCGGTCGCGCACATGATCAGGCAGATGGCGATCTCGGCCGAAGGCGAGGTCGGCACGCCCTGCAGGGCGAGCTCACCCATCACATGGTCGTCACTCTCGTCCGCGGCATCCGGATAGGTGGTATGGATCTTGTTGAGCAGGCGCGTCGTATGCGCATCGTTGGGCGCCAGGCGCAGCGCCAGACGCGCGCAGCCCACGGCAGCCGAAATGTTCTCGGTCTCGGGCTCCAAGAAGTACTGACCCAAATTGGTGTAGGCGCGTGCGGCGCACTTACCGTCGCTCGCGCGCTCCAGCACCGAGAACGAGAGCGATGCCCACTCCTGCTTGTCCTCAAGCGCGCGGAACAGCTCGGCCAAGTCCAAGCGATAGTTGCAGTTCATGGGATCCCAACGCACGGCCTGCATCAGGGCATTCCGAGCACTCACATAATCCTGCTGGCGAATGTAGGCAAACGCCATGTCGGAGTACAGGCGGTCAAAGGGAACCTCGACCTGCACCAGCTCGCGCGGATCCTTCTCCACACGGCGATAGGCCAGGCGCTCAAACTTGCTGTCGAAGCTAAAGTACTGGCGCTTCTCCTCCGTCTTGCACTCAGCGTCGATATACTCCTCGGCGAGCTCCACCAGACGCTCAAGCAGCGGCGTCGCCGTAGCCAGGTCGCCCTGCGCCAGATAGTTCTCGGCATACGTGATGTCTTCCAAGCTGATAGGCAGGTCCATGACAACTCCTCGGTCCGGGCGGCAGACTCAACGCGCGCCTTAAATATCGGTCAATACACAAAACCCGGGTCTCTTACGAGGCCCGGGCGTTCAATTTTGGTAGCCCGTACCAGATTCGAACTGGTGATCTCCGCCTTGAGAGGGCGGCGTCCTAAACCGCTAGACGAACGGGCCATATGTAGCAAATGCAATGGCTGGGATGGAGGGAGTCGAACCCCCATTGACGGAACCAGAATCCGCTGTCCTGCCATTAGACGACATCCCAATGACTGCATCGCTGCGCTCGGCTGTGCCTTTGCGCAAGAAAGAAATATACGGGAAGTCCGACCGTGACGCAAGCCCCAATTTTGACTTTTTTGAAATTCAGTCAAATACGGCCAACACGTGAAGGACCTGTGAAGCGCCAGCGACACGTACGGCGCCAAAGCCCGTAAAACATCCCGCATCTACCGCTGGTAGATTACAACAATGCAGCACTCACGGCTGATGGCACAATCGAACCGTCATCATTGCACGGATATCGAGGCGCCATGGACGAAGAGCTTGATTACCTATGGGAGACCCTGGGCCTCGAGATCACTGCTGACCTTTGGCCCGAACGGGACAAAATCCATCCCACTCTGCGCCCCGCCATCACGGTGATGCAGGCAAAATACCGCCGTGCATCCTTTTTGATCATGCGGATGTCATGGCACGCGGGACTCCCCGACCTTAAGCGAATCCAGGCAAGCCTCGTCGAGCTGTCCGGTATGCCGACCGTCATATCCGAGGCGCACCTGGAGCAGCGCCAGCGCGAGCGACTGCAACAGCAGCGGATCCCCTTTATCTGCCCCGGCGTTCAGGCATATCTGCCCTTTATGGACGAGGAGTACTGGAGCGGCAAGCCCAACAAGCACGTAAAGGTCTACGATCCGCACGAATGGGCGCAGTTGGAGGACTGACTGGGGCAAGCCTGCCGGCGGAAAGTGCGTCCCAGATTTCAAGCTCAAACTGGTCCCCACTTTCCCATCGAGCCCTCAACCGGAAACCGTATCCCGTAATCGAAGCTCAAAACGGGTCGCGCTTTCCGCAGCCGCTACAGCAACGCCTCGGCCCAAGCCGATTCCCTAAAGCCGGGAATCGCAAAGTCGTCGCCCACCAGCAGTGGGCGCTTAACCAGCATGCCGTCGGTCGCCAGCAGCTCGTAGCACTCCCGATCCGTCATGCCCGCATCCAGACGCGCCTTCAGGCCCAGCTCTCGATATTTCATGCCCGACGAATTAAAGAAGCGCCGCACCGGCAGCCCCGAACGAGCAATCCAGGTCGCAAGCTCATCGGCCGTGGGATTGTCCAAAACGATATCGCGGTCGATATACTCTACCCCGTGTTCGTCCAGCCATGCCTTGGCCTTCTTACAGGTCGAGCACTTGGGATATTCAACAAACAGTACGGTCATGGGAATCCTCCGAATATAGATCGGCCAACGCAGGCACACGCCACACGAGGCGCCTTCGCATGATGGGCCAATTGTAGCCCACGGGTCACACACTAAACGAACCGTACCCCGAATCCGCGTTTGATGAACGGCAGCAGCTCCATTGCCTCGGGCGTGATATGACCCGCAACGTTCATGCGCTCGTCACCGGGAAGATCGACCCGCGCAATCTCAAGCTCGCCTTCGTAGCGCCCATAGCCGCTATTGCTCACAGCGATCGACCCCGCCTTTCGAAACAGGCCGGCACCGGCATCCGTCGGCACGGAATCCGGCTTAAGCGTCGTACGCGACTCCTGAGACCTAAAGATGAGGGTGCTCGAATCGGGCCGGTCGTGATGAATCTGCCCACGTACATAGGCATAACCGGGCTCAAGCTCGCATTGCAAGTCCACGTATCCGGCGGAAACTTGAGCAAACTGCGCCCAGCCCGCATCGGAAAGATCGGGGTCGCCGACCAACACAATGTCGCAATCGGCGCCATGTGCAAGCTCAAGCATGTTGAGGGCAACCTTTGACGCGCGACCGCGCTGCGCCTCGACCGTCGGCAGTCCCTCGAATACCGGCCCGCGAACGTTAGCATCACCCGGCACAAAAGCCATGATTTCGAATCCAAGCGCCGCAAGACGAAGATTCATCCGAGCAATGTCCTCCAGAGCTAAACCGGTATAAGGCTTGGGGTAAAAATTGTGGCAGGCGGCAAAACGAGTCACATCGGCACCGGCCTCACGCCACGATGCGATTTCATCAGAACTCACCGTCGATGCATTGACCACAATGCGAAATACACCGGACAGCTCCGCGACCCGCTGGGCGCTAAAGCCATAGTCCAAACGAAGGTATTCCAACCCCAGATCGCGCAGGTCCTCGATGCGCTCAAGCCCGAGCAAATCGCACGTGCGAGGCCCCACATCGGCAATGAGCGCAATGCCGCGGGCGGAAAGCAGCGACAGCACATGACGGACCTTATCGGCATATGCCGCTCCCCCATCCTCGGGAATATGCAGCGAGGTGAACGCATAGCGCGCACCCGCCGCGGCACCACGCTCAATTGTCCGCTCAATATCCTGCAGAGGGCTGGAAAGATAAATCGAAATACCCGTTTTCACGCTACAACGCTCCTTTAAAAAAGGCCGGCGGAGCAGTTAGCCCCGCCGGCACAACCATAGCATCAAGAAATCTGCCGCGCGCCGCGAGCCCTGAGCAACACGGCTCGCGATATCAAACTACTCGCCAAAGAACTCGTTGATCTTCTGCTCGTCGACGCCAAAGAACCACGTCAGGACAAAGCCGGCGGCATAGGCAAGCAGCATAGCGGCAACGTAGCCGAGCTGCTGGCCAGGAACGACGATCAGCAAGCCAAACAGACCGGAAACGCCCTGAGAAACCGTGCCGATGTGAAGCAGCGCCGCGAGCGCGCCGCCAAATCCAGCACCCAGGCAGGCCGTCACAAACGGACGAACGAGCGGCAGCGTAACGGCATACATCAGAGGCTCGCCCACACCCAGAATGCCAACGGGAATGGACTCTGCGACGTACTTCTTGAGCTTGGCGTTCTTGGTCTTAAAGTACAGCGCCAGACCGGCACCGACCTGGCCGCCGCCAGCCATCATAAGGATGGGGAGCAGGTAATTGATGCCCTTGGTAGCGCCGTCGGGATCGTTGAGCATAGCGTGGATCGGCGTGAGCGCCTGATGCAGGCCAACGGAAACCAGCGGCAAGAAGCCTGCCGACAGGATATAGCCGCCCAGGACGCCCAGCTTCTCGAAGATAAAGGTCAAAACGCTAAAGATGGCAGTCGTCAGCCATGCGCCAACCGGCTGGATGACGAGCATCAGAGCAAAGGCGCCGATGATGAGCACCAGCAGCGGGGACAAAAACGTGTCGAGTGCGTTGGGCATAACCTTGCGAATCTGACGCTCCATCCAGGCAAAAAATGCGCCAGCGATAAGAGCCGCGATCATACCGCCCGCTGCGGGGTTGTACTGCGCATTGGTGAGCGGCAGCAGAATGGCAGCGGCAGGATCAGCCGCGCCAGGCGCAAGCAGGGGCATGGCACTGTTGGCGATGCACATCATGCCGGCGATGCCGCCCAGCGCAGCGGAGCCGCCAAACTCACGTGCCGCGTTATAGCCCACCAAGATGGGCAGATAGGCAAACAGGGCCCAGCCCATGGAACGAATGCCCTGGTACCACCACTCGCCTGCAAGCGCGCCTGCCGTCGAGACGTTAATGACGTTGCAGATACCGTTGATGAGGCCAGCCGCAATGATGCCGGGAAGCAGGGCGACGAAGACATTGGAAATCTTCTTGAGGAAGGCCTGAACCGGCTTGGACTCGTACTTGGCCTTCTGCGCAGCCTTGTTTGTGGCCGCAGCGTCAACCACGCTCTCGTCGGCAACGCCTTTCGCAAGGCCGGTGAGCTTGGAGAACTCCTCGAGCACCTTATTCACCTTGCCCGGCCCCAGCACGATCTGCATCGTGTCGTCCTCGACCAAGCCCATCACGCCGTCGAGTGCCTTAATACCCTCCGTGTCGACGCTGCCCGTGTCTTTGACGGTCACGCGCAGGCGCGTCATGCACGCCGCGTTTGCCAGCACGTTGTCTTTACCGCCCAAAAGGTCCAGCAGCTTTTGAGCCAGCTCTTTGTTCGTCATAACTCCTCCTTGTATTGGGTATCTCGTCTGGATGTCATATCAGCTCACGCCGCGCACCTATTGGGCATCGGCATTGCTCTTCCCATGGACACTCACCGCAGCACGGACATGGCCTCGCGCTCGCTCAAGAGCTACCGCAGCCTGCTCGGCATCGCAGTCCAGCAGCACCGAGACAATAGCAGTTTTTACGTGGCCGCCGGCATCTGCAAGCGCCTGAATAGCGCACTCGCGCGTGCAGCCGGTCGCCTCCATCACGATGTTCTGGCCGCGCACCACCAACTTCTCGTTCGTCTGCTGCACATCGACCATCAAGTTTTGGTATACCTTGCCGATCTGAACCATGGCACCGGTCGAAATCATGTTAAGAATGAGCTTTTGAACCGTTCCCGCCTTGAGCCTCGTTGAGCCGGTCAGTACCTCGGGACCGGGCACGGGTTCAATGGCAAGATCTGCGCTCTCACCGATCTTCGACCCTTGGTTGCAGGCAATTGCGATCGTCTTGCACCCAGTTGCCTTGGCGTACACAAGGCCGCCCACCACATAGGGAGTACGACCGCTTGCCGCCAGGCCAACGACAAGATCCTTGTCCGAGAGTCCACGCCCCTGCAGGTCGCTCGCGCCAAGCTCCTCGCTGTCTTCGGCACCTTCGACAGCCTTGATAAACGCCGTCTCGCCTCCGGCAATGAGCCCGACAATCAGATCGGGTGACACGCCAAACGTGGGCGGACACTCCGAAGCGTCGAGTACGCCCAGACGACCGCTGGTGCCTGCGCCCATGTAAAAGACGCGCCCGCCGCGCTCGAGTGCCTCAGCAGCCCAGTCGATTGCTGTGGCAACCTGGGGCAACACTTTCGTGACCGACTGGACGGCACGAAGATCCTCATCGTTCATCGTCGTGACGATCTGCAGCGATGTCATCGTATCGAGGTCCATTGACCTTTGATTACGCTGTTCGGTCGTGAATTTTGTTAAATCGAGCATTTCATTCACCTCATCTTTCCTGTTTCTCGATGTAGTTTTGCTTAATGACATGCGTCGCTCGTTCGTAGTCGCTGGCAACGTAAGCAGCGTACAGGGCATCGACAACCATAAGCTGGGCCATACGCGAAGCCATGGCACCGCTGCGGACCAAGGGCTCACTCGCAGCGACGCCGAGCACGGCATCGGCCATGGTGGCAAGCTTGGATGATCCATCTACTTTGGTCACGGCCACAACGGGACAGTTGTGACGTTGGGCCTCGGCGGTGCAGCCCAGCACCTCTTGCGTCAAGCCCGAGTAGCTAAAGGCGATTGCCATATCGCCCTCATGCATGTTCTTGGCACACAAGAGCTGATCATGCCAGTCGTCGTACAGATGGCACTCTTTGTCGACACGCATGAGCTTTTGCGCCAGATCGTGCGCGACCAAACGAGAGGCACCAATACCGAACAGATTGACCGCGCGTGCCCGCTTAAGATAGGCCGCACATCGCTCCAAGACGGTGTAATCGAGCGTTCGCGCCGTCGCTTCGATCGTGCGCACGTTGCTTTTCATCACCTTCCCCACGATACGTTCGACGCTGTCATCCATGGAGATGTCCTCGAGGGCAACGTCTTTCTTGTCACCCAAGAGCGCCAGCTCGGCAATCAGTTCGCGCTGGAACTCCTTGTAGCCCGCAAAACCCAAGCGCTTGCAAAAGCGCAAAATGCTCGAGGGCGAGGAGAACGTGGCATCGGCAAGACCGCGGACGGACAGCCCGACCACCTCGTGCGGATGAGCGCTTACATATGCGATGACATTGCGTTCCGCCGGGCTCGCGCTGAGCTCACGCTCGCGAAGCCGCAAAAGCAATCCGTTTGCCATCTCAAACACCTCCGTTGAGAAGAATTAAAGACCAACGAACGATTCGTACCGGATATAAACATCTTTTACGGTACATTGTGCCGCATCGTGGCGCACAAAGGGCGAGCGTTCTACCGCTCGCCCCTCAAATCCGACCGCTCGGAAATACGCGCGACACAAAATAATTCAACAAGGTCGCATTATCGGTAACAGGGCTGTTACCGATACCGCCTCGCGTGGGCGCCAATCGGACGTGCCGCAAACCCCTACCCCGCCTCGCGCATCCAGCGATCGAACGTCCCCACGCACACGCCCAGGCACTTTGCTGCCTGGCTGCGGGTAATATTGCCCGCCTCATAGCTATCGCGTACCAGATCAAACTGAGGAGGGCACGGCTTGCGAGGTCGACCGAAACGGACCCCTCGCGCCCGCGCCGCTGCAATTCCCTCCGCTTGGCGCCGATGGATATTCTCGCGCTCCACCTGCGCCACGTAGCTCAGCAGTTGCAGCACAATATCGGCAATCAGGGTGTTGGTCACATCCGGCGCGCCGCTGGCCCTGGCGCGCGTGTCAAGCAATGGCATGTCCAACACCACAATGGCAACCCCGAGCTCCTTGGTAATGCGTCGCCATTCCTCAAGAATCTCGGAGTAATTACGACCAAGTCGGTCGATAGAAAGCACCACCAGCACGTCCCCGTCTCCCAGGACGTGCAGCAGATCGCGATACCGCGGGCGATCGAAGTCCTTGCCGCTCGCATGGTCGGCATAAATATTCGCCGAGCCCACGCCATAGGCGCCCAGCGCATCCAACTGCCGATTAAGATTCTGATCGCGCGAACTCACCCGCGCATAACCGTACACCGTCGCCATCTCATCCCCGCTTTCTTGTAAACCTGCCAAAAAGGGACAGGTTTATTTTGGTAGGATTTACCTCTCCAATAGCAGGTAAGCGGGCGGCCGTGCAGACGGCAAGGTAGCCATGATCCAAATGCGGAGGGCGGCCCCGAAAGACCGCCCTCCGCTCTCCCGTCATGAGTCGAGATTTGGCTAATGGATAAGCTTAAAGTCCAAGTGCCCACGCGTGGTATTGACGCGCGAGACCTCGATAATCACGCGCTGGCCCAGTTCATAGCGAGTCCCCGTGTCGGCACCTGTGAGCGTGAGCGCATCCTCGTCGAACTCGAACCACTCGTTGCCCAGGCTCTTGATCGAAACCAAGCCTTCGACCTGCGTCAGGTCCAAGCGCACAAAGAGGCCCATGCTGCTAACCCACGAGACGGATCCGGCATAGCGCTCGCCCAGACGGTCCTCATAGTACTGGGCAATCTTGATCTTTTGCGTCGCATGGCTGGCGGCATCGGCCGCACGCTCGGCATCGCTGCATGCGCGGCAGATCTGCGGCAGAATGCGCGGCAGCGACTCGCGCCCCTTGCCGATCAGTCGCGGCGTACGGACCAAGGCGTCCTTGCCGCCAAGCTGTTCATAGGCCAACTGCAGTTTGAGCACGCGGTGCACCACCAGATCGGGATAGCGACGGATGGGACTCGTAAAGTGACAGTAGCACGGCGCGGCGAGCGCAAAGTGGCCCTCGTTGCGCGGCTTGTACAGCGCACGCTGCATGCTGCGCAGAAGCAGCGTGTTGACGAGCGGTGCGTTTGCCGTACCGGCGGCAGCATCAACTGCAGCCTGCAGCTCATCGGGACTCCCCAGGGCAATACCGGCAGCACGGCGATCGTCGATGATGCCCAGCTGCGCCAGCGCAACGGCGGCACCGTGCAGGCTATCGGGGCTCGGATCCTCATGCACGCGATAGCAGGCCTCGATATCACGGTCTGCCAGCCACTCTGCAACGCACTCGTTGGCGAGCAGCATGGCTTCCTCGATAAGCGACGTGGCACACGAACGCTCACGCGCCACAATCTGCACGGGTACTCCGTCCTCGTCCAATAGAGCGCGAATCTCGGCCGTGTCAAAATCGACTGAGCCGCGGACGCGACGAATACGACGGCGAAGTTCGGCGAGTTCGTTGGCGGCGACAAGGAAATTGCCGAGGTCGACGTTGCAGCCGCGGGCGGCCTTCTCGCACGCAAGACCGCGCTCAAGCGCCTCCTCGCGCGAGGCCTCAGCAGCCGCAACATCCTCGGCCGCACCCTCCAGCACCCCATACTCCACCGCGCCGGCACGCCACAGCAGCGCCTCGGCGCCGTCATAGTCCATACGCACACGCGAGCGAATCACGCTGGGGTACGGATCGTAATGCCGCACGCGACCCTGCGCATCGAGTTCAATGTCAACGGTAAACGCAAGACGGTCCTCGTCAGGGCGAAGCGAACACAGGTCATTGGACAGGCGTTCGGGCAGCATGGGAAGCACGCGATCGGCCAGATACACCGATGTCGTACGATGGCGAGCCTCAAGATCGATATGCCCGTCCCAAGCCACATAGTGAGAAACGTCAGCGATATGCACACCCAGCTTGTAGCCACCCTCGGGCGTGCGCTCAAGCGAAATGGCATCGTCAAAGTCGCGCGCGTCGACCGGGTCGATCGTGATGACAAAGCGGTCGCGCAGATCGCGGCGGAGCGGGTCCTTAAGCGCCGCGGACACATCGAGCGAAAGCCCCTCGGCCTCGTCCAGCGCGGCCTCGGGATAGCTATCGGTATAGCCGTAACGCGCCATCACGTATTGAACGCCCAAATCGGGCGCGTCATCTCCGCCAACGCGGCGTTCGATCGTCACGGTGCCCGATTCCAGGCGCGTCGGGTAGGTCAAAATGCGCGCGACAACGGCATCACCCGGGTGGACGCCCAGACGATCCGCCGAGGTATCCTCGGGCAGAATGAAGAAGTCGGCCTTCAGGCGCGAATCGAGCGGCTCGATCACACCGAGCGGACCAGCGGTCTGGTACGTACCCACCACGCTTATGGCTGCGCGCTCAACCACGCCTTCGATCACGGCGCGCCGCTCACCGTGCGGGCTGTTCTTAATGCTCACGGCAACGGTATCGCCATCCATGATCTCGCGCTTACCGCGGCCCATAACCTTGTAGTCGCCGCTCTCGGTTATGACATAGGCGCCATGCTCATGGAGCTGCACGCGCCCGGTCAGGCTCGGACGGCGTTCGCTGCGCACCGGCCCGCGCTTATTGCGGGCACCGCGCTTATGCTTGTTATTGCGCCCCATGGCGCCTCCTTGCTATCGATGACGAACTCCAAAGAGTCTACCCAAATGATTCGCTTTCCTGCCGTCCCCTAGAGATCAAAAAACGGGCCGCCCCATAAGAGACGACCCGTTGGAAGGGATGAATTCCAGGCATGCCTACACGCGCAGGTAGCGGCGCATGGCGATGGCAGAACCAAAGAGACCGATAATCACGCCGACCAGAATCAGCGCAGCATAGGTCACCAGGTAGTACTGCATCGGCAGGGCAAACGACATCCAGCCGATGCTCTCCTGCAGACGCGGAATCATCAGATTGCGCAGCAGCTCCAGAACGCCGATGGAAAGCAGCGAGCCCAAAATGGCCTGCAGTACGCCCTCGGTGATAAACGGGCCGCGAATGAAGCCGTTGCTGGCGCCGACCAGACGCATAATCGCAATCTCACGACGACGCGCCGTGATGGAAAGGCGAATCGTGTTGTTGATGAAGATGAATGCGATAAAGGTCAGAAGGCCAACGAGCACCACGGCGGCGATGCGGATGTAGTTGGTCACCTGGAACAGGCGGCTCACTTCCTCCTGGCCGTACAGCACGCTCGCGTTGACGTCGCCGTCATCCGCGATCTTCTGGAAATCGGCATCCTTCTTGAGCTTCTGGGCCGTGCTCTCGACCTTGGACGGATCGTCCATCTCAATTGCAAACGAAGCCGGCAGCGGATTCTGGCCATCGAGCGCGCTCATGGTGGCGTCGGCGTTGCCCGACATCTTGCTCGTATACTCGGCCAGCGCGTCGTCCTTGTCCTTATAGGTCACGGACTTGACGTTATTCCATGTCTTAAGCTCGGCCTCAAAAGCCTGAACATCGGCCTGATCGGCGTCATCGCTAATGAACGCGTTGATGACAACCTGATCCTCGACGGTGCCGATCACGGAGTTCAGCATCGCGGAGCCCATGATGAACAGGCCGATGATAAACAGCGAAAGGAAGATCGTGATGACGGCGCCGAGCGAGGTAGTCCAGTTACGGAAGAAGTGGCTGATTGCCTCTTTGAAGGAGTAGCCCACGTTAGTTGGTGCCATAGTTGCCGTAACCTCCCCTCTCCTGGTCGCGGATAACGTGGCCGCCCTCGAGGGCGATCACGCGACGGTGCATGCTATCGACCATCTCGCGGTCGTGCGTGGCGACGATCACGGTGGTGCCGGTGCGGTTAATACGCTCGAGCAGCTTCATGATGCCCAGCGAGATCGCCGGGTCGAGGTTACCCGTGGGCTCGTCGCAGATCAGCAGCGGCGGACGGTTGACCATAGCGCGGGCGACGGCAACGCGCTGCTGCTCGCCACCGGAAAGCTGGTCGGGCAGCGAGTCCATCTGATCGGCCAGACCGACCAGACGCAGCACCTCGGGCACCTGGCTGCGAATGACGCCCTTGGGCTTGCCGATGCACTGCAGGGCAAACGCCACGTTTTCGTAGGCGGTATTTTGCGGCAGAAGCTTAAAGTCCTGGAACACGGCGCCAATCTGGCGGCGCAGGAACGGAACCTTGCGGTTCTTGATCTTCATGAGGTCCTGACCGGCAACCAAGATGCGGCCGCTCGTCGGCTTGACGTCGCGGTTGAGCGTCGACAGCAGCGTGGTCTTACCCGAGCCGGAGTGACCGACCAGGAAGATGAACTCGCCCGGATAGATCTCGATGTTGATGTCGTCAAGTGCAGGCTTGTTGGGCTGTGCCGGATAGATCTTGGTGACATGCTCCATAAGGATGACGGGCTCGACACCGGCCTGCTTGGCCATCTTCTTGCGGCTGGCCTGCGGATCGATGGGCGCAAACACCGACGTAAAATCGGGGTTGTTGAGCGCGTTATCGAGGCTTGCGACCTCGGCTGCCTGATCGCTCTCGACCACCGGGGCAGCAGGCTGCGTGGGATCGGGAATAGCGGCAAAGAGGCCAGACTGCGCAGGCTGAGGAGCCGGTGTCGCAGGAGCCATGGGGTCGGGAATGCCGGCCATGCTAGGCTGCGGCGCGGCGACGCCAGCCTGAGGCTGCTCCACGCGAGCGGTCACAGCCTGAACGGGCTCAAAACCCGCCGTGCCGGAAAGCGTAACATCGCTGGTGGGATTGTAGGCAAAGGGATCGGATGCCGGCTGTGCCTGATCTGCCGGCTGAGCGGGGGCCTGAGCAACAGGCTGGCCCTCTGAATCCGGAGTGGCGAAACGGCTGCCCTGGACGCCTGTCTGCGTCTTGGGGGCATCATCGCCCGCACCGGAGGTACGGAAGTGGTTACCCACTGGTGCTCCTTATCGTCGTGCGTTTAAACTACATGAGCGCTTTGTATTTTAGCAGCATTAGCTTTACTGCACATAAGAAGCATGGCGGGGTTTGGTCCCACCGGCCGCGCACAGGGTTACCTCCCAAATCGTCCTCGGACATGTCGGCGCCCCCGCTGCGCGCTTCGCGCTGCGGGGGCGCCTCCGTCCTGCGGAAAGATTTGGGAGGTAACCCTGTGCGCGGCCTGCGGCCACTATGGGGTCGCCGCGTGATCTTGGGGTGCTGCACATACAAAGTTGGGAGGGCTGAATTGCACGTTGCCGTACTGGGCCCTTTTCCCGAAGAAGGCCTTGCTTGATGCGGCACTGATTTTGCTGAAATATAAAAACAGGGGCGTCCTCTTTTTGAGGGCGTCCCTGTCTACGTCTATTTGCTATTGGCTTGTGGCCGATTTGAGCGGTGGTTGCTCTATGCCAAGAACTCCTTGGTGGTCGCCACGATGTTGGCGGCGTCCAGGCCGTACTTGTGCAGGAGCTCGGCACCCGGGCCAGACTCACCGAAGGTGTCGTTGACGCCGATCTTCTTGAGCGGCGTCGGGCACTGCTCGCACAGGACGTCGGCAACGGCGCTGCCCAGGCCACCGATCACAGAGTGCTCCTCGACGGTCACGACGTGGCCGGTCTTGGTGGCGCTCTTGACGATCAGGTCGGCGTCGATGGGCTTGATGGTGTGTATGTTGATGACCTCGGCATCGATGCCCTCGGCAGCAAGCTGCTCGGCGGCCTCGAGAGCCTCGCCGACCATCAGGCCGCAGGCGATGATGGTCACATCGGCGCCCTCGCGCATGACAATGCCCTTACCCAACTCGAACTTGTAGGTCTCGGGGTCGTTGATAACCGGCGAGGCCAGACGGGCAAAGCGCATGTACACGGGGCCGTCGCACTCGTAGGCGGCGCGCGTCACGGCGCGGGCCTCGACATCGTCGGCCGGAACGATAACGGTCATGCCGGGGATGACGCGCATCAGGGCGATATCCTCGCAGCACTGATGCGTGGCGCCATCCTCGCCCACCGAGATACCGGCGTGCGTGGCACCGATCTTAACGTTGAGGTGCGGGTAGCCGATGGAGTTGCGGACCTGCTCAAAGGCGCGGCCGGCAGCGAACATGGCAAAGGTGCTCGCAAAGGCAACGCGACCGGTGGTTGCGATACCGGCGGCGACGCCCATCAGGTTGCTCTCGGCGATACCCACGTCGAAGAAGCGGTCGGGGCAAGCGGCCTTAAACTTACCGGTCTGCGTGGCGGCGGCCAGGTCGGCGTCGAGGACCACAAAGTCATCGTGCTCGTTGGCGAGCTCGACGAGGGCCTCGCCGTAGCTTACACGCGTGGCGATTTTCTTGACGTCTGCCATCCTAGAGCTCCTCTCCGGCGGCCGTGAGCTCTGCCATGGCCTGCTCAAACTGTTCATCATTGGGGGCCTTGCCGTGCCAACCAACCTGGTTCTCCATAAAGGACACGCCCTTGCCTTTCAGGGTCTCGGCGATAATGGCGGTCGGCTGGCCCTTGGTAGCGCGAGCCTCGGCAAAGGCGGCGCGGATCTGATCGAAATCGTTGCCGTCGGCAAGCTCCACCACGTGGAACTTAAAGGCGCGGAACTTGTCGGCGAGCGGCATGGGGTCGTTGACCTCCTCGACGGGACCGTCGATCTGCAGGCCGTTGTGGTCGACGATCACACAGAGGTTGTCGAGCTGCTGGTTGCCGGCAAACATGGCGGCCTCCCAGACCTGGCCCTCCTCGCTCTCGCCGTCGCCCAGCAGGGCGTACGTGCGATAAGTATCGCCCCAGTGCTTGGCGGCAACGGCCATGCCCACGGCGGCGGAGATGCCCTGGCCGAGCGAACCGGTGGACATGTCAACGCCCGGAGTGTCGTTCATGTTGGGATGACCCTGCAGGTGGCTGCCGATGTGGCGCAGCGTCTCAAGATCCTCCTTGGGGAAGAACCCACGCTCGGCGAGCACAGCGTACAGACCAGGTGCACAGTGGCCCTTGGAAAGCACAAAGCGATCGCGGTCGGCCTTGCGGGGATGGGCCGGGTCGACGTTCATTTCCTCAAAGTACAGATAGGTCATGATGTCGGCAGCGCCGAGCGAACCGCCCGGATGGCCGGACTTGGCAGCGTGCACGCCGGTGACGATGCCCTTCCTTACCTCGTTGGCAACCTTTTTGAGCTCTTCGTCGCTCATTGTGCCTTCCTTTCATCCTCATTAGACAAAATGCGCACGGCACCGAAGGTAATCCCAACACAGCCGCAATGCACGTACGTCATTCATTATGCTGGAAACTGATGGCTTTACCAGAGTTTTTATCATTATTTGAACAATTTAGCAGGCAGAACCGCTGATGAAACGGTTTATCAATGTGAACGTCTTTTGGATGGGACGCGGTCGGCCCTACGCGCTAATGTCCTTGAATCCCTCGCCGAAAGCTTCCGTAACGTCGGCGACCGTCACAATGGCGTGAGGATCGCGCTCGCGCACGATCGTCTTGAGGGTATTAAGCTCTCGACGGTTCACGATGACCATGATCACCGGCTTCTCGGCACCCGAATACATGCCAGTCGCCTTAAACTTGGTACAACCACGACCCAGGCCATACATGATATCGGCAGCGATATCAGGGAACTTGTCCGAGATGATGAGTACCATACGGCGTTTGTTGCCACCATCGACCACGGCATCGATCACGTAGCCGCTAATGACCATCGAAAGGCCTGCATATAGTGCATTTTCGATTGAAAAGACCGGAGCCGACAGCGCGCATACGGCAACATCGATCGCCATGACGGTCGAGCCCACGGGCAGCGAGGTATTACGCGAGATGATTTGGCCAATCGTGTCCGAGCCGCCGGTGTTGGCGCCGGCGCGCAGCACCATGCCGTAACCGATGCCTGTAATAATGCCGCCCCACATGGCAGGGAGCATCAGGTCCGCATCCGCCAGAGGTGCTACGAACGGGGCGAACAGATCGGTAAAGAAGCCCAGCAGCACAAAGCCCGTCGCGGTCTGCACCACGTAGAACATGCCGCCCTCGCGCATAACGACCAGCAACAGCAAGGCGTTCATCACGATCGTCTGAATACCAACGGGAAGCGATATGCCGCGCGATGCGCCGACCGCCTGGATAATGGTGGCAAGGCCCGTAACACCACCGGCAGCAAGGCCGTTGGGAATCAAAAACAGGTCGGTCGCAATAGCGGCCAGAGCGCACCCCAACATAATCTGGGGCAGGTCGTGAAAGAAGTTCATCGATAGAATGCGCTTGATGTCCAGACGATATGCCATGCTACCTCCCTCAAAAAAGCGCACCCAAACGGATGCGCTTCGAACTTCTTGCTGTATTCGATTCTACCGATTCGCCGAACAAAAACCACCCCTGCGCAGGGTTTGCTTTGGATACAAAACCACCCTGCTCGGAGGGTTTTATCCATTTCCACATAAACCGGGCGGTTTATGCAGATGGGATCTCTGCGTCAGCGTTGCCAGTGGCCCAGCGATGGTAGCCAATAACAAACGGATCCAGATCGCCATCGTCGAGAACGGCCTCGACGTTGCTGGTCTCCACGCCCGTGCGCAGGTCCTTGACCATCTGATACGGGTAGAGCACGTAGCTGCGAATCTGGTTACCAAAACCGATCGTGGTCTTGGGTCCACGAATCTCGTCGAGCGCCTCGGCGCGCTTCTCGAGCTCGATCTCGTACAGACGGGCCTTGAGAATCTGCATGCACGCGGCCTTGTTTTGAATCTGGCTGCGCTCGTTTTGGCAAGTGACAACGATGCCGCTGGGAAAATGCGTCACGCGTACGGCGGAGTCGGTGGTGTTGACGCCCTGTCCGCCCGGGCCGCTCGCGTGATACACGTCCACGCGGATATCGTCGGGACTGATCTCGATGTCGATATCGTCAGGCAGCACGGGGATGACCTCAACGCCGGCAAACGTGGTCTGGCGGCGCTTCTTGTCGTCGGTGGGGCTAATGCGCACCAGACGGTGGACGCCGGCCTCGGCGCGCAGCATGCCAAACGCGTCCTTACCCTCGACGGTAAAGGTCGCACGGTCGATGCCGATGACCTCGGCTGCGGGGCAGTCGTTAATGGTGACCTTCCAGCCGCGACGCTGGCAGTACTTCATGTACATCTTGAAGAGCATGAAGGTCCAGTCCTGCGCCTCCAGGCCGCCCTGTCCGGGCTTGATGGTCACAATCGCGTCGCCGTGATCGAACTCACCGGTAAACCAACTCGAAAGCTCGAGCTCGTCGATAGCGCGGGCCAGGCGTTCTGCCGTAGCGGCAGCCTCCTCGCGCAATGCGGCGGCATCGGGGTCGTCGCCCATCTCCTCGGCAAGCTCCAGCGCCGCGCGGGCGTCAGATAGCTCGCCGCGCGCGGTATCCACGGCAGCGATATCTTCCTTAGCGCGAGCGATCTCCTCCATGGTGGCGCGAGCGGCATCGGCGTCATCCCAAAAGCCGGGGGCCACGCTTTTGGCCTCAAGCTCGGTCACGCGCGTGCGCTTCTCGTCCAAATGAAGATACGACTCGACCTCGCCGAGCCGGTCCGCAAACGCGTCCAGCTCGGCGGGCGTTACCTCTAAAGCCTCGGCCATTAACGATTCCTGCCGTGGCAGTACTTGAACTTCTTGCCGCTGCCGCAGGGGCAAAGGTCATTGCGGCCAACGTTGACGTACGGATCGTCGCTCTCGTCCTTGCGGTAGGTGGTCACCTTGCCACCGTTGTTGACGGCAGCCGGGCCTCCCTGGACGGCCGTACGGGCCTGCACCTGTGCCTGCTTGCGCAGCACCGAGTTGCCGTTATCGCCATCGACATCGGCGGGGCCGGAGAAGCGCGCGCCCTCGAGCGCGGGGTCCTCCTTGTGCTCCACGGCGTGCGGGGCGGCCTTGATCTCGATGCGCAGGACGGTGCGCAGGTAATCCTCATACATGGTGTCGACGAGCATCTGGAAGGCACCATAAGCCTCGGTCTTGTACTCGACCAGCGGGTCGCGCTGACCAAAGCCGCGCAGTCCGATACCAGTCTTGAGGTAGTCCATCTCCTGCAGGTAGTTCATCCAGCGGGTATCGATGACGCGCAGCATGACCTGGGTGTTGAGCTCGCGCATGAGGTCCTCACCCAGGCGCTCGGCCTTCATGTTGTAGCACTTCTCGACGTAGGCCAGGACATCGGCAGCCAGGGCCTCGTAATCCTCGTCGGGGAACTTCGGCGTATCGATATGCCCGGTGAGCTCCACGACCCACTTGCGCAGGCCCTCGAGATCGCGCTCGCCATCGTGGCTGTCCTTGGTGCAGAACTCCTGCACGCAGCGGTACACGGTGTCGTGCATGACCTCGGTGATATGGTCGGTCAGATCCTTGCCGTCCAGAATCTTGTTGCGCTCGGCGTAGATGACCTGGCGCTGCTTGTTCATGACGTCATCGTACTCGAGGACGCTCTTGCGCATGGAGAAGTTGATGCTCTCGACCTTGTGCTGGGCGCTCTCGACGGCCTTAGAGATGATCTTGTGTTGGATGGGCATGTCGTCGCCCATGTCGGCGGTGACCATCATCTTGGAGACACGGTCCATCTTGTCGCCGCCGAACAGGCGCATGAGGTCGTCCTCGAGCGACAGGTAGAACTGAGTCTCGCCCGGATCGCCCTGACGACCGGAGCGGCCGCGCAGCTGGTTGTCGATACGACGGGACTCATGGCGCTCGGTGCCGATGACGGTCAGGCCGCCGGCGGCAAGCACGCGCTCGCGTTCGGCCTTGCAGGTCTCCTTGGCCTCAGCGTTAAACTGCTCGAGCTGCTCGGGCGTCACGTCCTCCATGGTCAGGCCCTCGTACTCAAGGCGCTCGCGCACCAGCTCGTCGGGATTGCCACCCAGCAGGATGTCGGTACCACGACCGGCCATGTTAGTAGCGATGGTCACGGCGCCGTAGCGTCCGGCCTGGGCAACGATATGAGCCTCGCGCTCGTGATGTTTAGCGTTGAGGACCTCGTGCGCGATGCCGCGCTTGGTAAGGGCGGCAGACAGCTTCTCGGAGCTCTCGATGGAAACGGTGCCCACCAGAACCGGCTGACCCTTGGCGTGACGTCGCTCGACGTCGTCGGCAACGGCGTTGTATTTGGCCTGGATGGTGCGGTACACCAGGTCCTCGTGGTCAACACGCTGCACGGGCTTGTTGGAGGGGATGACCTCGACGGGTAGCTTGTAGATCTCGCGGAACTCGGCATCCTCGGTGAGTGCCGTACCGGTCATACCGGAGAGCTTGTCATACAGACGGAAATAGTTCTGCAGGGTGATGGTTGCCAGCGTCTGGTTCTCCTCGCGCACGAGCACGCCCTCTTTGGCCTCGATGGCCTGGTGCAGGCCCTCGGAATAGCGGCGGCCTTCCATGATGCGGCCGGTAAACTCGTCGACGATCTTAACCTCGCCGTTGGTGACCACGTACTGCTTGTCGCGATGGAACATGTACTGGGCCTTCAGCGCCTGCTGCAGGTGGTTGACCAGCTGGCCCGAAAGGTCGGCGTAGATATCCTCGATACCCAGACGGCGCTCGATCTTCTTAAGGCCGCGCTCGGTGGCGGCAATGGTGTGCTTGGCCTCGTCCATGACGTAGTCGCCCGTGGGCTCCACATCCTCGGTGGCGGTGAGCATGTCATGCGACACGTCCTCGCCGCGCTCCAGGCCGCGCACGGCGCGCGCAAAGTCCTTGTAGGTGCTGGCCGACTTGGTGCCGGCGCCCGAGATGATGAGCGGCGTCCTGGCCTCATCGATCAGGATGGAGTCGACCTCGTCGACGATGGCGTAGTTGTGGCCGCGCTGTACGCGCTGCTCGGGGCGGGTGACCATGTTGTCGCGCAGGTAATCGAAGCCGAACTCGGAGTTGGTGCCGTAGGTGACGTCGGCCTGGTAGGCCGGACGCTTAAGCTCGAGCGGCATGTTGTTCTGCAGCAGACCGACAGTCATGCCCAGGTACTTGTAGATGCGACCCATCCACTCGGAGTCGCGCTTGGCCAGATAGTCGTTGACGGTAACGACGTGCACGCCCTTGCCGGCAATAGCGTTGAGGTAGCCGGCCAGCGTGGAGACCAGGGTCTTGCCTTCGCCGGTCTTCATCTCGGCGATATGCCCCTCGTGCAGCGCCATGGCACCGATGAGCTGTACGTCAAAGTGACGCATGCCCGTGATGCGCTTGGAAGCCTCGCGCACGGTGGCAAAAGCCTCGGGGAGCATGTCGTCGAGCGACTCGCCGTTGGCGTAACGCTCACGGAACTTATCGGTCTGGGCGCGGAGTTCCTCCTCGGTCATCTTCTCAAACTGGGGCTCAAGACCGTTGATCTGGTCAACGATCTTGTAGTAGCGCTTGAGGTCCTTATCGGATCCAAAGGACAGCAGCTTTGACATGAATCCCATGTGGTTTTCCTTTTTTGGCCATCGCCCACGCCATGCAGCCTTGGGCGAGTTAAACACAGATAATTGTACTTTAGCCAAACAGGGCGCGCCCTATACGGTCGACCTCGACCGCCACGTAATAACTACGACCAACCTGCCAAAAAGGGACAGGTTTATTTTGGCAGGTTTTATCTGGACAAACGCCGCATCTCTACCATTTGGTGCAAACGAGCCTGTCCCCTTCGCACCAATTTGGCGCCATGGGGACAGGTCCGTTTGCACCAATAAAAAGAAAAGGGCCGCGCACCCAAACGGATGCGCGGTCCTTATGCCATGAATGCGAGTGTTTGCTCGGCGAGCTATTTACTCAGCAGCCTCGGTGGTCTCGGCCTCGGCAGCGGCCTCCTCGACGGGAGCCTCTGCGGGAGCCTCGGCAGCCTGCTTGGCAGCCTCCTCGGCGAACTTAGCGGCACGCTTAGCCTTCTCGGCAGCCTTAGCCTCAGCGGCGGCCTTGCGAGCGGCCTCGGCCTCAGCAGCCTTGGCGGCCTTGGCAGCCTTGGCCTCCTCAGCCTTCTTGAGCTGGGCGGCAGCGGCGCCACCGAACTTGTCGGCGAAGCGCTGGACGCGTCCACCGGTGTCGACGAACTTCTGCTGGCCGGTGTAGAACGGGTGGCACTCGTTGCAAAGCTCGACCTTCATCTCGGACACGGTAGCGTGCGTCTTGAAGGTGTTGCCGCAGGAGCACGTCACCGTGCACTCGACATACTGGGGATGGATACCCTGCTTCATGGTAGGACTCCTTATTAGTCAGGCGCTGGTTACCGATCAGCGCATAAGGCGTCTTGGTTTCCGACCAAGACAACAAACTCGGCTATGGTACCACGGCGCCGCGTGTCCCACAAAAGGTTCACGGTCTTTTCGGAACGACACGAGCTGGACCTTAAATATCAACTTCATCCGAACACTCCCCCACATTCATCTCTCGTATGTATCGAGGTATTCCTGCTTGAGCGTCTGCGAGGACGACTTGATCTTTTCCACGAGCGTGCCGGCCTCGATGAAGTAGAACGAGTTGGTAAGGTCTGCCAGGTCGTCGAGCAGATGGCTTGAAATGAGCACGCTGCGTCCCCGCGCCACCTCGCTGCGCATCGCGTCGCAGGAGGTTTTCCGCTTTCCC